>Ga0210247_100294_pt1 | contig 45952 bp, 31 predicted proteins | sample ChrtobMetP3_16mM_FD_155449 | JGI IMG/M metagenome (GOLD analysis project Ga0210247, IMG submission 155449) | Chrysochromulina tobin associated microbial communities from unialgal haptophyte culture, Seattle, Washington, United States - P3_16mM | ecosystem: Host-associated > Algae > Haptophytes >... | reverse complement strand
GCCGGCGAGGGGGGCGGCGACGGCTGGGCCGACGGCGGGGGAGATGGCCGGGGCGAGAGAGGCGGCGGAGACGGTGGGGGTGGCGAAAGGAGTTGCGACGTCGAGGGTGGCGGCGGCGGCGGCGGCGGAGGGGGCGGCAAGGGAGGCGATGAGGATGGCGGTGAGTCGGCGGCCCAGATGAAGGCGAGGGACTCGGAGCCGTCGCTGAGGTTGTAGGTGAGCTCCGTGCCCAAGATCGTCGATTCATCAGGGCTCGGCGAGGCGCCAGTGGTTTTCGCCACGGGCTCCGGCAACACATTATAGTCGACCTGGTCTGACAAGGCGCGCATCGTAAACGCGGGCGCGGTAAAGCAGGCCGCGAGCTGCTCGAGCGCCGGCTCAACATAGCTGCTGATGCTAATCACGAAGAAGAAGTTGGGGAGCGTCATGTCCGTGAAGGCGTTCGGGCGGCCCACATCGCGCAGCATGGTGAGGTGCGTCCGGTTGCCAAAGAGGCTCTCGAGCGAGAGGTTGTCGAGCAGCGCCTTGTTCTCCGTCGCCACGAGCTTCGGCTCCGGTGACACGTCGGGGTTCATCGCATCCAGCACCGGACTCGGCGAGGCAGAGTTGTTCGCCATGCGCTCCGGCAACATCTTGCGCATGCGGTCGTCCTGGTCCGACGAGAAGAAGGACAGCGGTGGGAGCGAAGTTGCGCCGAGGAAGGGTTGTCGGCTTCCCCGCAAGGGCACCTTATCCCCGTCAAAGGGTGTAGAGGTCGCGCTCTCGGCGCACATGCCCAAGGAGAAGGCGACGAGCGGACAGATAAGCCGGAAGCCATCAATCGCTGCTGGCATCGCTGCAGCCTGAACGGTCGTAGAGGGACGTGGCCACGTACGCACTCGTTGAGGGTTGGAAAAGGGCGATGGAGATTTCCAAACATGGCCCGGGGATGCCACCGACGAGGTCACTTGTACATATGAGGGCTTGCCTTGCGATGGCTGCGCGCAGGCACGAGGAACGTGTCTCAGCTGAGGCAGGGCGTTCCAGCTGCAGCGGGCTGGAGTGTGCCAGGCGGTAATGTGTGTGTGGTGTGTGCGGTGAAGATGAAGGTGTAGCATAGGCGCTGGGGATGCAGAGCGCCGACGGCGTCGCAGTCTCGAGGACGACCGCGCCCGGCTCACTACAAGCACCCTGTTTGCTTCGCGCCGGGCGTGACCGCGGCCGGATCATCGTGGGACAAGAGGGCGGGACTCGGGCGGAGATCGCACCTTGAATTGAAGCCGAGATTGAACCTCGAACTGAAAGGCGTTGAGCTCCTGTTCGTCGAACGCCGCCGGCAAGGCGACGACGAGTGGTAATGCGAGTATCAGAAGGCGCAGCATGATCTCGAGGCTCTCGGGTTCGGTATGTTGTAGTCTCAGGATGTAGTCTGCGTTGGAAGGCGTGCAGGCGGGTAGCGCGCGATGAGTTGCACGACATCGATCGCAGGCGTGCGGCCACTGGGTTGGCTCGCGCGCGTGCGCGCCCAGCGCAAATGCCTGGCGTGGGCGTGCCCAGTGCAGTTGCTTGGCGCTGCGGGGCTGGCGCCAATCACGGCGCTGGGCATGGGAGCGCGCGATGATCATGCGCGTCAGCGCTCGGGGCCAGGCCAAGGGTGGTGCAGACGGAAAAGCGAAAAGCTTCTGGAGACAGGCAGAGGGTCCGAGAGCGCGGCCGCGCACGGTGCGCTTCGCTCGGGAAAGAGTCACAGTCAGCGTTGCGCGTTCACGGCAGAACTCCCAAAAAGTTCACATTTGCATCTGTCAGTTTTGCAGGGTCCCGATCTAGATGCGGGTTGGGGACCTATTGGGACCCTGAATCTTAACAAATCCCGGAGAGAGTTCGCTCAGACCAGGCACAATTCTGCAGCAGCGGAAGTGTGCCTGGGCGGATCATAATATCAGATTGTCAGTTCGCTGTTGCCTGTCCACGGTTGCCTGTCTTGTTCTTGCGCCTCGGCTCGCGACGTACAACTTTTCAATGTGAGAACTGGCTGACTGGCTCCCTGGCGGGTAGGTCGCGGTACTGTTCCAGTGGAAGCAGAATTAGACAGTGTGAGCGGCTGACTGGGTGGCAGGGACTCCGTCCGCCGTCCCTCATGCCGAGACCGTGGGTGGACGGCCAGAGGGAAGCGCTCCTCGCTCACAAGCCAATGCACAGCACACCTCATGCTGAGCTCCTCCACCACGGCCAGTCCGCTCGCGTTCACAATCACATTCTCGTACGCGTCCAAGTCGTCGCCATAGTCGTGACGTGTCTCCAATACCATACGGCAGTCCGCTTCTGGTTCGGCTCTCGCCATCACAGTGACCACGCCAATCGCCCGCGAATGTAGCACGACCTCTTTGCGGTGCACATCAATAGCCACGATAAAACGGGTTGTCCGGGCTCGTATTGTTGCTCGTGAGGGGGCCACCGCCGCCGCCGCCACCCATGCTGCCGCGGCCGCCACCGCCGCCGCCAAAGCCGCCGCCGCCGCCAAAGCCGCCGCCGCCGCCGCCAAAGCCGCCGCCGCCGCCGCCGCCAAAGGGGTCGCCGCCGCCGCCACCCCGGCTCATGTGCGCCATGCCTGGGTAGCCACCGCCGCCGCCCGCGCTGCCGCGGCTCGCCGCGCGCGCCGTCGCCGCCTCCTGCAGCGCGGCCGACTCGGCGGCGTGTGCACGTTGCGCACGGGTAGGCGAGGCGGGCCGTGGGGGTGGGCGCTGGCTCATGGTGGGGGCGGGCTGCCGCTGGGGCGGCGAGCGCGCGGGCGCCGCAGGTGGCTGCGGCGGCGGCGTCCCCATGATTTGCGCCCGCTTGGCCGCGTACTCCTCCTCGGACACCATGAACTTGATCTCGTCAAGCGCGGCAAGACGCTCTTGTTGCCGCCGCTGGTGCTCGGCGACGGCGGCCGCGTGCGCCGCGCTCGGCGGCGTGGGTGGGCCGGCTGCCGCCGCCGCCCATCCGTCCACCGCCGCGAGTGGCTGTCGCCTAGGCGGTGCCGACGCGGCGCGCATCTGCGCCTCCGTCACCCCGGGCTTGGGCTTGCCGTTGAAGTAGACGAGACCTTGGGCCTTGAGGGCGTCCAGCCGCTGGCCCTCGCGCGCCGCACGCAATGCCTGCTGCAGCTCCTCGGACGCGGCACGCCACTTGCTCGGCGGCTTGGGCCGCTCCTTGCGTGCCTGTCCAAACGCTTTCCCTGTCTTGGCCATCACGGCCAGTTGCACTACCTCCGCCACTCGATCGCCAACCTCCTTCGGCTTCTTAGGCGGGCCAGCCGCCGTGGTTGCGCAGATGAATTGGTGCTTCACGATCCGATCCGCCGCAAAGGCGCGCCCACAGACGGCGCACCGCACTCGCCCGTCCGGCTCCGGGGCAGCGATGATCATCGGGGGAGGCTCCTTCTTCTCCTTGTCAGGGCTCTTCTCCTTGGGCCGCTCCGTCGTCGCCGGGCTGACGCGGCTGCGCGCCGTGCTCCCGCCGCTGCGCGCCGAGCCGCCGCCGCCGCCGCCGCGCGGGCTGGCGCTGCGCCCGCCGCCGCCCCCGCGGGGGCTAGACGCTCGAGACGTCCTCGCCTTCGCGGGGCTCTTGTTGGCCTTGGCCTTGGCCTTCGGGCGCGACGGCGGCGAGCCCATGCCCATCATCTCTCGCGCGGCCTTGCAATTGCTCAGGTGGTCATTGATCTCGGCCTGCGGCATCGTAGCACCACAGGCTGGGCAGCCCACCAGCTTCGCGGCCATATTGGGAGCACACACTGATATGTGCATCGGCAGCGAGTGCGCGAAGAACATTTTGCCGCAATGCGGGCATGGCGTCGATGGCGGTGGCATCTGTCGACCAGGACGCACGGCTTGTGTACACGATGTACGGTGCGCGCGGGGGCCACACTCGCGGGTGCCCCCTCTCCACGAGCGCCACACAGCCAGGGTTGCGGAATTCGCACAATTCGTGTGAGAAAAGTTTCAACCCATTTTTGGGACTTTGGCAGTGTCGGTGTTCAGCCTCACCCACGAAGCCGCGGCGGCGGCAGCCCTCCGACCTGCGCGACCGCGTGCGGCATCGCGGGCAGCACCGCATCGAGGCACGCGACCAACGCCTCCGCGTGCGCCGGGAGGCACACGAGCATCGTACCGCCGCGCGCACGGACAGTCCACGGCCCGAGGAGGGCGAGGGCGGGCGCGGGTGCCAGCGCAGCGCTCCGCATGAGCGAGCCCAGCCCAGGCACCTCCCGTGGAGCGGCCGCCGTCGCCGCGTCGCATGCGGCGGTGCCTCCCACACACAGCACCACGCTGCGTGCGTGCCCGGGGGCGCTCATCGCGATCAGCGCGGCGAGCGCGGACTCGGGCGCGTCAGCATCGTACACGAGCGTGTCCGCGACCCAGCTCCCCGGCACAAGCCGTGCGCCGAGCACCTCGAGCAACCAACCGCCCCACACCGCGCCACCACCGCCGCTCCCACCGCCCCGCTCCTCGCCCTCTCTCGCGCCGCCCGCGCCGGGCAAGACGAGGCCGATGCGCGCAAACGGCGGCGGCGCTGGCACGCTGGCGGCCGCCGCGAGGGCAGCAGCCTCGTCGAGTGGCCTCGTGCCTGCAGCCGCCCCCATTCGAAGACCGAGCGGCGCGGGCGGCGGCGGCAAGGGTGGTGGCGGCGGTAAGGGCGAGGGCGCGGGCGGTGGCGATGCGGGGGCGGGCGGCAAGGGCGGGAGGGGTAGCTCGAGGCCCGTGTCGTGCGCGTGCCCCATCCCCTGCTCGAGCCGCCCTACCAGGAGCGCCGACACCAGCGTACGAGCGGGCCAGGCGGCGCCGCCCGCCGGCACCTCCACAAGCGCATCGGAGCCCCGACAGGAGGCGAGGCGTGACGAGATCTGGCGGCCTGTGGAGGTGGCGACGAGGCCGTCGCGCGTGCTCGTGAGCACCACCCGATGGTACTCAGGCCGCTCCGCATCCGGCGTGATCGGCACGCCCAGCCGAGCCACCAGACGGCGCGGGCGCGGAGTCAGTGAGCCACTCAGCTTGCGCAGCGTCGGAGCGACGACCAGGTGGAAGCACGCGTACGCACTCACCGGGTTGCCCGGCAACCCGAAGACGAGCAGGGGCGCGCGCGCCGTGCCGCCACCGCCACTGCTGGGGGATCGTGGCAGCGTGGCGAACGTGAGAGGCTTGCCCGGCTTCATGACGACAGTCCCAAAATGGAAGGTGCCACGCGCCTTGAGGAGGGGCTTGATGAGATCGCGATCTCCCATCGAGACGCCCCCCGAGCACACGAGCACGTCCACGTCCGCCGCGAGCGCCGCCTCAAGCTTTGCCTCGAGCACGCCCGCCACGTCGGAGCTCAGTCCCAGGTCGAGCGTACGTGCCCCCTCGGCTGCCGACAGCGCGAGCAGCATCGGACGATTTGAATCGAAGATCTTTCCTGTGGCTCGGCGCTCGCCGTCCTCGGGCGAGCCCGCGCTCCCGGCGAGTGCGTCCAGCAGCTCATCCCCCGTCGAGAGTACCGCGCATGTGGGCACGCCACCCACGAGCGCACTGGAGAATCCGAGCCCGCCGAGCAAGCCCACCTCGGCTGCACCGAGCAAGTCGGAGGCGCTCAGGACCAGCGCGCCGTCGGCCATGTCGGAGCCCACGGCGCGCACTTCCTGACCTGCCTTGGGCGCCGCTGCCGACGTCAGGGCGATCCTCCGCGTGCCCACCTCGCGCACCTCCTCGATGCCGATGACTGCGTCGGCGCCCGGAGGGAGCGGCGCGCCCGTGGTGATGTAGGTTGCTTGACCGCTTGCGAGCTCAGGCTGCGCCGCCGCGTCGCCCGCGCGTATCTCGCTGACAACCACTCGCTCGGCGCTGCCGTCGGCCGCACGCACCGCATAGCCATCCTTGATGGCTGCCGGAAACGGCGGGTGCGGCCGCGGTGCGAACACGTCTTCGGCCAGTCGCCGGCCGAGCACATCGCGCAGCCCGCATCGTTCCGTTGGCAGCGAACGCACCTCCGCGAGCACGATCTCGGCGGCCTCCTCGACGCTCAATCCTTTCATGATGGGCATGGTCGACGGTCGGTGCGGGGCCGCGGCCCCAGCCGCCGTCGAGGGAGAAAGGAGAGGGGTTTGCGCTTTGCGTGACGCCCCGTGTGCAGGGTCCACGGAGGCCGAGTGCGGAGAGGAAGCGGAGGCGCCCACGCCCAGAACGGCGTTTCGATGTGAAGAAGACGGAGTCATATAAACAACCAGACGGGCACGCTGTTGAAAGCGCACGCCTCTCCGCACGAGTTCCGAGGACAATTGTGCGCTGTATCAGGGCACAAACGCGCCCTGCCGTCCCCGCGCGCCGCCAGCGGCGCGGCGGCGGCGTGCAATACAGAGTACAGGCCTACTTGGCTAGGAGCTTCTCCTCATTCTTCTGCTCCTCGATCGCCTGCAGGTACGGGCTGAGGTACGGCTGCCACGGGTCGATCTTCTCGGCCACCTCATCCGGGAGGTAGCGCTGCTGGCTGCTGAGCACCATCGCGCGCTTGAGGCGCTGCTCGCGCGCCATGAGCACGTCCTTGGGCAGCCGCGACAGCGCGAGCTTCACGTCCGTGGTCTCGATCATGATGTCCTCGTAGAGGAGGCCTGCGAGGCAGCAGCAGCGCATTCGCGTTGAGAGAGGAGAGCCGGAGGAGATGGCGTGGCGCCACAGGAGCCTGCATGGCAGCTTCCGTGACCGAGCGCACACGCGGCCGCTGCGACAGGCAAAACGGCGGTTGCACCGCAAGGAAAGCACGGCAAGCTGGGATGCTTGCGCACCTCGCGAAGCGAGCTCCTTGCCGACCTTGGCGCGGTACGCCGAGCCGAGGCGCGACCACAATTGCCCAAGCATGGTGATACCTGAGCAGGCACAGAGGCACGGAGGTCAGGCATCCACGCACGGGCCAGACTCTCGAGAGAACAGCAGCGCGCGAGGCATGAAAAACAGCGACCAGCATGGGGAGGCGCACAAGGGTTTTGTAAACTAGACGCTAACACGAGTGCTCGACGCAGCGTCTTCGCAACGTTCGCAGACACGTCGCGGCGTCGAGCAAGCGCGCGCCAGAAGGGCTTGTTTGCATACTGTTTGCATCGCGCGTGCACCTCGGCTTTTTTGCGCCCGCTGTCATGCTTGCTGCGGACAAGCTGCTACTCCGCTCGACGGTCAAGCAGCGCGCCATCCAGCTGCGCGAGAAAGAGCTCACGCTCTTCAACGAGAACTTCAATGCGGTCGGCACGCAGTCCGCCGTGCTCGCTGGCTTTGCGATGACGAGCTTTGCGGAGATCGACCTGCCGCACAATGCCTTCTACGCGCAGAAGGCGTTCCTGCACATCTTCGTCGTCACCTCTGTCTGCGCCAACCTGCTGTGCACCGCGTGCACCACCTTCGTGTCCGTGTGGGGCTCGGGCAAGGCGCTGCGCGGCAAGGACGGCTCGATGGATCAGGCGGTCGACGGAATGCACGACGAGCGAACGTTCATCTTCAGCTGCTTCGGAGTGGGGCTCATCAGTACCCTCCTTTCACTCATGTCCGCCGCGTGGATCCTGATGACGCTCGAGGTCGCCGCGGTCGCCACGCTCGGCATCTCGTGGGCCATCTTCATCATCATGCGGCAGGCGTGGCGTCTCTCGGTCAAATTTGGCCTCTCGCCCGAGGAGGTCATCTCCTTTCGCGACATCATGGCGTCGCCCGCAGTACCCAGCGAGGGCGCCCTGGCGAGCGCGGACGACTATGATCCGAAGTTCGAGAGCGGCGGCCTGCTCGGCGCCTCGGGTAACAAGGCAAGGCGTGGCACGTACGACGTGTGAGCGTGAACGCCTCGGTCTAGAGAAAGTGACACCGGTCTCTATCTGTGTCACAAGACTACAAATTCCCTGAGGTCAAGGCGCTTGTTACATGGGTATAGTGCGGTCCCGCAGTGCGCGCGTTCCCAGAGCCCATGCGCAGGAGCACGTTTACAATCTAGTATATCATATAAACAAAGTACAGAATCGCCGTTCAATATCCTCGCCGACCGAGAAGCGAGAACGCGCTCGAACCTCGAAGCCCGCCTAGCCTTCCTTGAGGAAGCACGCGCGGTAAATGGGGCGGCCGAGCGCCTCGCTCGCGCGCTCGCGTTCGGTGCTCACGTGCAGCAGCGCATCCGGCTTGGGTGCGAGCCAGTCCGTCTCGCTCTCGCGCACGTCGCGCAGCCCAGTGCCCTCGACGGAGCGGATGACGTGCCGCGCGCCCTCGGAGAGGTCGAGCACATCGCTCTGGAAGAAGAGCCAGCCGCCGGGCGGCAGATGGCGCGCGATGGCGCGCACGAGGTCGGGCTGCACCACGCGCCGCTTGTGGTGCTTGCTCTTGAACCACGGGTCGGGGAACTGGATCGAGACAGAGCGCAGTGGCGTACACGGCGTCGCGAGCCGCAGGATTTCGTCGAGATTGGTGTTCGCGTTGCACGCGAGGAAGGCGGCGTTGTGCAGACCGAAGCGCTGCGCATCCTCCGTGGCCGCATCGGCCAGCGCCGCGCGGATCTCGAGCCCGAGCACGTTCGCCTCGGCGCTCGACGACGCCAGGTCAAGGCAGAAGAGGCCACGAGCGCACCCGATGTCCACGTGCAGCGGCAGCTCGGGGCGTGCGAAGAGCCGCTCGGGCCAGCGCTCCTCGAGCTGGAGCTTGGCCTGGTGCGTGTCCTTGAGAGGATTGACGTGGTGTCGGATCTTCCTCTTGCCGATTGACCGGCCGCCCATGTGGCCGCCGTACTTACTTGGCGGCGCGGCGAGGCCACCATCGGGTGGTGCGGGTGATGAGGAGGCGGTGAGGGACAAGAGCACGGCCGTAACGCGAGCGACGCTGCCGAGTCGCGTGGCGGCCGGCGGCAGTGAGCTCTGCGCCAGAGCGAGAGCTGATGAACCGAGGATGGCCATTTAATAAATAAAAAGGCGCCGACTTGGGCACACGATCTCGCTCCAGGAATGGTCAGCTCGATGGACTCCATCGCATGGTATGCACTCAGCTCTCTCTTCGTTTCAACCTTGCGCTGCGCGCGCATCGTCTGCCTCTGAGCGGCCGTCTCAGGGCTCTCAACTGGCCCGCGCGAGCTTCTCGGAGGCAGCCTTGACGGCGAGCAAGTTGACGGGCACGTCCTCGCGGATGCGCCACTCGAGCGCAGGCACTGGCACGAGCCCTTTGGGCGTGATGTTAACGCGGTACGAGAGCTTGGACTTGTACTCGTACTTGCTCGGGTCGGCAAGGCTGCGGACGCGCGAGTAGGGCTGCACCCGCCACTCGCCATCGAAGCTCGCAAACATCGCCGACTCGACGAGTTCGAACAGGATGCGCGAGGGCCGAAGCGCGCCTTCCTCGGTGACCTCGGTCATGTCCATCGTGAGCGATGCGCGAAAGTCGAAGCCGACGATCTTCTGAGCCCCTTCCTGGAAGAGTCGAATGCCGCCCGTCGGGTGCGGCCGACGCCTTGACTGGATGAGGTTGGGCACGTGCGTGGCGAGGTTGTCGTAGTCGGTCAGGATGGCCCAGACCTTGCTGGGAGCCGCGTCCGCGATGACGCTGGCCGAGATGCACCGGCTGTTGATGCCAGTCGTCAGGATGTCGACCACCACGCCTCCCTTGGAGGAGGTCCTCCTATCGCCGGTGCGGCCCAGCCCGATGGCGTCAAACGGGCTGAACTGGCTCACCGGCACGCGCGCGCGCCGGCGCGTCAGCTCGCGCGCCCGCGCCACTGCTCGCGAGCGCGGAGACAGCGGCTCGAGCGCAGGCGCCGCTCCATACGAGCAAGCAGCGAAGATTCCGCTGCTGCTGCTACTGCTGCTGCTGCTGCTGCTGCTGCTGCCGCTGCTGCTGCTGCCGACGCCGACGCCGACGCTGCTGCTGCTGCTGCTGCTGCTGCTGCTGCTGCTGCTGCTGCTGCTGCTGCTGCTGCCGCCGCGCAGCAGCGCGGCGGCGCTGGGCGGTGAGGCCAGGAAAGTCGCGCTGCCCGCGAGCAGCACGAGGGCTACGATGAACATGGCCAAAGTTGGAAACGAAAAAAAATACAGAGGACAGAGGAATAGATGGCCGAGTGAGTGATCTGACCGCTGACTCACAGGCACTGTTTTAAGCTGTTCATGTTCACAGTTTCGTGTCGAAAATTTCGCCCTCCAACTCCCCATGTCCTTCTCGTCCGCCTTTGCCATTGCGATGAGCGGCGTGGGCGAGGTGCCTCAAGCGGGAACAACGATGCCACGCGCGACGAGCGGTGTCGGCAGCGGATCGGGTCCGACGGGCCGGCCCTTGCCTGCATCACCGCGGGGGCCCATGGCCGCAGCCTCTCGAATGGCTGCCGTCGTCGCAGCTGTCCAGCAGCAGCAGCAGCAGCAGCAGCAGCAGCAGCAGCAGCAGCAGCAGCAGCAGCAGCAGCAGCAGCAGTCCACGACATCATCACAGCAGTCCACGCCGCGAAAGCAAGTCCCGCTCGCGACGCCACGGCTCGAAAAGCTCGCCGTGCCCAAGCGCGTCGGCGGCACGCCCGAGCAGATTCAGCATCGCGTGTTCAACGAGCGGCGGCTGCAGGCGGAAGCGGAGGTGCTGCTGCGCGAGATGGCTTTGGCGGACGCGCAGCTGGACGCGCGACAGGCTGCACAGCAGGATCAGGCCGATGCCTTCCGCGAGCAGATCGACGAGCTGCGTGCGCAGATGCGGAGCGGCTCGAGCACGGGCATGGCGGCGGCGGCGATGGCGGCCGAGGAGCTCGCCGCATGCAACGCGGAGGCAGCGCGCTACCGCGACGTGATCGCGAAGCTACGCGCGCAGGTGGCGACGCTGCGTGCCGACAAGGAGCGCCTCGAGCAAGGCGCGAGCGCCTCGAGCGTGCCCCCGAGCAAGACAGCTGCGCACCAGGCCATTGTGGACGAGGCTGCGGCCAAGGAGGCGGCTACCGAGCACACCCGGCTGCATCGGCAGCTGGCGAGCTTGGAAGCGGAGAAGCAGCGGCTGACGAATGCGAACGCGACGCTGCGCACCGAGCGGAATCGCGCGCGTGAGGAGGCGGCGGCTGCGCGAGAGGAAGCGCGTTCCACAGGCGAGCAGCTCGAGGCCGCACGCGCAGCCGAGAAGGCAGCGGACGAGGCGACGTGTGCGGAGGTGGAGGCTTACCGTGCGGCGGCGGCGGCGGCGGCGGCGGCGCACCTGGCGGCGCTCGACGAGGTGCGCTCGCGTCTTGATGAGCAGCGTAAGATCAACGCTGCCCTGATGATGCCCGTCTCCGCGCCTGCGCCCGCGCCCGCGGGGGCGCTCGAGGTGGACGTGGGCGATGGCAGTGACGAGGGCAGCGGCGACGAGGCCACGGCCGAGGGCGGCGGCGGCAGCGGGCCGAGCGAGCTGCTCGACACGGTGCGCATGCTACGCGAGCAAGTGCTCTCCCACGAGCAGGTGGAGGCTGCCCTGGGCGTCGAGCGCGATCAAGCGGTGGAGCGCGAGGAGCTGGCGAAGGAGAAGCTGCGCAAGGCGCAGGCGCAGTGCAAGCACCTGCAAGCGCAGCTGGTCGAGCGTACGCGTCAGCTGCAGCTGCACGCGAGCGGCGCCACCGAGAACGACGCAGCGAGCCCGAACGTACCTCGGGGCGTGCCGATGCGCGGCCTCGGGCCTGGCGGCCTCGGGCCGGGGAGCGTGGAGGTGGAGGAGCGTGACGGCCGGGAGGCGGACGTGATGAGGCGAACGCTCGAGGCGACGCGCGTGCAGCTGCGCACCCAGCAGGCCGAGCGCATGCGATGCGAGCGAGAGCTGCGACTGCTTCGCTCAAAGGTTGATGGCCTCAAGGCGGCGGGCGATGCGGCGGCGGCGGCCAGGACGGTGGCCGAGGAGCAATTGGATGTGCAAAAGGTGGCGGCGCAGGCGATGATGCAGCGGCTGCAGGCGCGCGCGGCCGAGTGCACGGCACTGCAGCGGCAGCTCGCCGCGCGTGCCGTCGAGCTAGTGCACGCACGCGAGGAGAAGCAGAAGCTAATCGGTGCCCTCGAGGCGCAGCGTGCCGTCCTCGCGACGGAGATCCATGCGATGGAGTCGTGGATCTTTGGGCACAAGGGCTTCATGCTCGCCCTCGGCGGCCTGCCGCCACCCCTCTCGGCGAACAGCTCCGCGCGCTCGACACCCCGCGTCTCCGTCGCCCCCGGCCCTCCGAGCGGCGGCTTTGGCGGCGCGGCCAGCCAGCGCGGCAGCGGCGGTGGCCTCTTCACAGGGGGTCACTTCACAGACCGATCGAAGCGCGATCAGCAGCAGCGCGAGGGCTACGGCGAGGACTCGACGCCCCGCGGCGCTGGCCGCGGCGGCGGCGGTGGCGGCGGCGGCGGCGGCGGTGGGCTGAACCAGGAGGCTTTCATGGCCAAGGAGCTCATGCAGTGTCGTCACGAGCTCGAGGGTTGCCGTCGCGTGTGCGCCGAGTATGCAGAGCGTACTCACGCCGCCGAGAAGGCGGCGGCACGCGCGGCGACGGCGATGAACGAGTCACATCTCGAGCACGCGCGCGTGCAGGCCGCGTACGAGCGCGTCCTCGCCGAGGTCCAGATCCAGCGAAACCGCGTCGCCAAGCTGCGCCTCGCCGCCTCGCGCCGCGGCGACGCGTCGCCAGGTCGTTCGGGCCAGTTGGGCGGGGAGTGCGATGACGAGTCCGTGGCGGCGTCGGCGCCCAGCTCGCCGCGTGAAGCAGGCCGCCCCGCCGGGCAGACGAGCTGGAGTGCCAGCGGCGGCGGCAGCGTGGTGCGGCTCGAGGACGGTACTTTGCGACAGCCCGAATGGAACTCGAGTGGGCTGCCGCCTCCTCGGCCTCCACGTGACGAGCGCACGGGCTTGCGCGTCGCTTCGTACGGGGCAAAGGATCGCTCGCCCTCGCACGAGGCTGCCCCGCCCGCCGGCCAGAGCGGCGGCGGCAGCGGTGGCAGCGGGGGCACGATGCTGCTTCTGCCTGGGGGCGAGGCGCCAGGCACGCCACGCGGCGAGGCATCGCGTGCGGAGGTGCTGCGGGAGGTGGCCTCGCTGCAGCATCAGCTGAGCACGCTGCGAGGCGAGAAGGCGATGGCCGACAAGGCGGCGGCGGAGCGGCAGCAGCAGTGCGCCGTGCTCGCCAGCCGCGTGGCAGAGGCAAACCAGCAGCGCGATGAGCAGGCGGAGCTGGCTCAGGGGCGCGCAGCTGAGGCGGAGCTGCTTCGCAAGCAGCTGCTCGCCGCACGCACGGCGAGTCGGTCGGCGGTCGAGGGCGTCGAGGACTCGCGCCGCCTCCTCGCCGCCGCCAGCCGTGACGCGCTGCTCAACCACCACGCCACCGTCGCGACCATAACCGCCGAGCTCCGCACCCTCGAGGCCTCCCTCGCCACCCACTCTCCACGTGGCGAGCCGCGCGCGCGCGCATCGAGCACGGGCGGCGGCGCACGCCGGCCGCCGTCAGGTGCGCCTCTGGACGTGCGCTCGGGCTCCGCGCCACGCCGCTGAGACCGGAGCCCACGCCCGCCCACATACAAGGCACAGGTCACGGCACCCAAGGGGCACCGTCCAAACCTCACGCATCCGATCTGCTGTCGTCCTCTCACCTCACTTCTTCACCGAAAGCGAAGGCTTGCCGTCCTCAAGGCTGCTCAGTGCATGCCGTGTGGGTAGGAGCCGCGTTACGACATTACACAGACTCTTTTCAGTTTCGTCATTCGTTTACTGTAGTGGGTTTACTAATCGTAGAACCAAGAATGTCGCGGCGTCGACGATTTCGCCGCGCCGCACGGACCGCCGACACCGTCGCGATCTGCGTGCCACGACACTGCACACTCCGCTCAACCGCACTGCGCCTGCGAGCGGAGACCGGAGTGCGACACCGTCTGTGCAGTCGTCTGTAAGCGCCAAGTCGGACACGTCCACGCCTGCCGCATTCCCCCGCAGCGCGCCCAGGGCGTGCCCCGAGGGCGGAGGGCACCCGCTGCAGCGCGGCACGGGCTCCCGCGTCCCTCTGTGCGCTCTGTGGCTCTCGTCCTAGGGCTGCACGCCGCGGCGTCGAGGGAGAGCGGACTCGGGGCAGCGCGCGCGAACGATATGATCGCCCGCCACGATGATGAGCGCCTGCCTAGCGTCCCTCCCAGCAACGTGCCCCTCGCCATCCCAGATGCGATCACTGCCTGCGCGCGCCGCCTAGAAGCATGCAATCATGGCTCGTGTACACCAGAACAAGAGCGCCGAGCGGCAAAGCAGAAGGCAAAGCGGAAGCCCCTGGCGGTGGGAGCAGCCGCCTCCTCTCTCAGCTCACAAAGGCATCGGGCGGCGCACGCTCCTCCTCGGGCACGAGACCCTCGGGCGGCAGCTCGGCGTGCAGAAAGTAACGGAGCATCGACTCCGTCAGCGCCTCCTTCATCTTTTTGTAGTTGGGCGCGTTGTCGATAGCTAGCTTGCGAAGCGCGATCGACGCATTGATCTCGAGCCCATTGTCCTCCTCGGCCTCGTCGAGACTCGCCTTCTCGCAGCCCTCTTCGTCCTCCTCCTTGATCCCGACGGCCTTGGCCAGTGAGATGAGCGCCTCAATGCCGCCCGCCGCCGCAATCGCATCCTGGTTCTCGGAGGCGAGGTTGCCCAGTGCGCCGCAGCAGTACTTGAGCAGCTCCTCGGCCTCCTCCCGCACCAGCGCCGCCACGAGCACCGTGATGCCGCTTGCGCCAACCACGGCCTCGCGCCCGTCCGCGGAAGCGCACAGGTTGGCCAGCGCCGCAGCCGCTGCCTCGCGCGCCAGGAACACGGTCGTGTCCGGCGCCGCCAGGTTGGCCAGAGAGTCGTTTTCGGACAGCATGGCAAGCAGCGCCTTGTGTCCTTTCGCGCTCACGATCGAGGTGCGATTCTCGTTGACGTCATGCGTCGCCGTGTTCTCAGAGGTGAGCAGCGTGAGCGCGCGAGCCGCCGCCAGCTTCTCCGCCGGTCGGCCTGTGCTTGCCATCTTCACCAGAGTTGGCACAAAGCTAGGACGACACATCTTCACGTCGAGGGGGCCCGCGTGAGCCTCCCAGTCCGCCGAGTCCGAGAACAGAACTGAGCCCTGAGCCAGCGAACCCGGATAGTCCTCCATGAAATCCCTCCGGTCGATAGGCGTCGTTCCGGGCGTTCACTTCGGTTTGAAAGTTGAGTTCAACGCGTCAACTTCAACCTGTTCAAGAATCCTTCTCGGGATGTTGCGTGCAACCCACTCTCTCGCGACGTGACACATGCACGCTGCAAGCTGCGCTCGCTCCGGCCTCCGGGGCCCTCACTCGTTCACGTTGGTTCACGTTCTCACTCGACCGCTCGGGCCCTTGCGCTCGGAGGGCCGCATGGCAACCCATCTTTGGCGTCGGCCTACCTCTGCGGCCATAGCGGCAAATGCGGCTATTTATTTGGCCAATGCCGATTTTTCCCTTAATTTTTATTGAGTGTATAAGTAGTGTATAAGTAGTGTATAAGTACGGCTTCCCGGTTCTGGGAGGCAAGGCGGTGCGGTGAGGTGACGTTGTGACGCTCTACAGACTAACTACAGACGCTGTGAGGTTCGTCTGTGCGATCTGTGTGTCCGTCCCGTGTGAATGTGTGTGCGTCCCGGCCAATTGGCATATTTCGGTCATTCGGTGGCCGGAATTGGTCCCGGCGGGGGTAACGGGTTTGTAACGGGTAAGAGTGAGGCTCGTCTCTATTGAGTTTCCCGCCTCCCGCTCCCGCGCTCAATTGCCCGCGCTCCCTCCCACTTTCCCACACCACACCGCAATGTTCTTAAGCCTGGTCCAGCTTTAGGCCTTTAGCAGGGACAGGGTTGTCGCGCTCACCAGGCGGCTTGTGTCGCTTGATGAACCTTGCAATTTTTGTTTCTACGCGCGACCTACCGGGTACCGGTACGCGACCAGGTTTACACGTAAGTTTACCGGTACGTGCCGGTGAAGGCGAGCCGACGCACGCGCGGGGCAAATTCGCTCGGCGCGATTCGGCTGTACTCGCTAGAAGATGGTGGGGTGGACTGCGCGCCACGAGGCGAAGATGTGGAACAAATCGTGGAAAGGCGAAGTGTTCCACAATTACACTGAGTTCTGGTCCAACGCGGTGTCAGCTGCAGATCGCGTCGAGCTCAAGGCATCGGCAGACGATCACAGTCGCGGGCAGCTTCCTGTGTGGCCACGAGTCTTTGTGTATGACCTCGTACCCCCATTCTCCGACTACAACCTCAGTAATGCGAGCCTGCACGACATCATTGGTCGTCCTACCGGCTGCAGCGGCCACCAACACACGATAACCTGCAGCAGCTTCGTCTGGGACACGAACCATTATGGAGCCGCTAACATGCTAGCTTGGCGTGTGTACCACTCTCCCAAGTATCGAGTCTTCTCACCCGAAGACGTAAGCCATCGCAGCATCTGCTACCCTCGGCCCATGCCTACTTTCGTGTGGCCGTACGCCCGATTCACACCTTCCCGTGTCGTTGGCAGGCGGACATCTTTCTAGTTCCGGTCATTACGAACCCGAAGCGGAATTATTTGATCGATGCGGCTTGCCGTGCCATCGCCGAGTTTGACATGAAAGCACAACTGCCACACCTCAACGGACGCACAGCACACAAGCACCTCTTTGCGATTTCGAAGGAGCATCCCGTAGCGATCAACTGCACGCAATGGTGGTCGATGCCGACGGGCTTACTGGCACGGGCGATACGCCTGTCGTACTCCGAGATACAGCCCGAGGAGTATCGTCCCGACGAGTACGACTATCTGAAGTTTTTCCACACCCTCTTCCGCGAGCCAAACTTCCTCTACCCAAACTTGTTCTCGATGCCGTATCTCTCATCTGTGCACTGGTTGCCCGAGTCAACAGCTAGCGCCTCCACGACTGCTGCCTTGACGCCGCCTTGGGCTGCGGGGGAAACGCGGCCCATCTTGATGCTCTTCTTGGGCGCCGTTAACCACGGTGACATACTCGTCCGCACTCGGCTCTCAGAGATGTGCGGTAGTTACCACAACAAGAGTATTTGCACCCATGCTCGGTACGATGCAAACAAGACGTTGCTCCTCAAGCGCAAGGCGACTTTCTGCCTCGAGCCACCCGGCGACACGCCGTATCGCCGCTCCTTCACGGACGACATCGCCCTCGGCTGCATCCCCGTCCTTTTCAACCGCATGCAAAACCACGCCTACTCGTGGATGTGGGACGGTTGGCGGGAGGCTTCGCGCGTGCTTGTGCCGAGGGGTCCATTCTTGAAGGGGCAGATCGACCTTTTCGCGCTCCTCTCTTCCATACCAGACCACTTCCGCCGCCGCATGCAGGCCAACATCGCAGCACACGCCCGTAAGTTCCAGATGTCGCGCGAAGATGACCCAGGTGACGCCGTCCACATGATCTTACAGGGAGCAATGCGGGCATCGCAGGCAATTGCAACCACCTCAATCGGTTTGGACCGGGACCTGCAATAAAGGGCCTGTATTCTGACGATTCGGCGGTCAAGAGGCAATCCCCTGCGAACCCGTTGTGCGAACCCGACCCGGCCGCCCCTGCGAACCCGACCCGGCCCCCTTCCGCTCCCAGAACAGCACCTCCCAGCGCCTGCTCAAATTGGGCCCTGGCGAGATGAAGGCACGCGCTTAAATCACCGCTGACGCGTAGCACCTGGGCTGGCGTGGTCGTGCGCGTGCGTCGGTGGGTCGGTTCGGTTCTTGAGGTTCGCATGTGGATCCGTGTGTCTGTCTCGTCTTCTAATCGATCATGATGACGTGATGCCATCATGAATCCTGACCAAGCATGATCGGAACGATGCATCCTGACATCGTAAAACCGCGACACGCGGCGCATTCATGATTCAATTTAGGGCTCTCAAGGACCAATATAGGACTTTTTGACTACCTTTTAACACAAACCCTCATCCCTCTGTAGCGACGGCGGAACAGGGTGGCCGCATACGACGAGACCGGCCACAGGCACGGGTACCGCGCAAGCAAAAGATACCGCGAAAATCGAAGATACCGCGCAAGATACCGCGCAAGATACCGCGCAAGCAAAATGCGAAAATCGCGACGGGCAGGCTGACGGCGGAAATAAAGATCGGCCCGCGGATGATCGACATGATTGACAGAAGCGATAACCACGCACGGACCGTAGAAGCTGCGGCAAGACAACGGCGGCAGAGTTATGACGACGGTTGACAAAACCCTAACCCCAACCCCTCCCCCCACCCCCCACCTGATTGTCTATCACAATCCCGCCCGGTAGTATAGAGCAGCGAGCCCCAGAGATCACCCTGTGTGCTGGGAGAGACCTTAGGAGAGACCCACCTCACTAGCGAAAAGTAGCCCGAGCGAGCGTGTACTCAGTACTTAATGTGTTGACCGAGTCAGAGGGGAGCGGAGCCGTCCTTTGAGACGGTGGTGTGGTGAGCCATGGAGCGCGGGGGGGCCGCTGAACCGCGATGAAACTGACTGACTGACTGAGGACGCCCGCACCGCCACGGTGTCGTGCCCGTTGCCCGTCCGAGCGTCTCTCAGCGTGGAGCGTGATGAAACTGGTGTCAGTGTGCGGGATGCGGGAAAGACCGTTATCGACGAGGTCGCGCGGGTCTGCAAAGCTTGCGTTGGGATTTTAGTGAAGACACGACGATATAGAATATCTCTCGCGTCACAGCCCCCCGCGCAGGGCGGCTAGAAAATTCGCCGTGAGGGGACGTTTAATTGGGTGTGGCTACCGTCTTGGCTCTTGCGGACAGACCGGACGCACCCGACGACCGCAGCGTATACTCGGAGGCGATGCCGATGGGCTTCGATTGATTGATTGTCGGAGGATCAAGGTGGGAGAGAGCTAGGAGAGAGCGTTTGATTCACATGAACGCCAGCGACGACGACACCTCGAATCCCCTCTCCTACGTTTCGGGCGTGCGTGTACACGTCACGTTGATCCTCCGACAATCCCAATGCAGCATACAAGCGTGCACGCAGGAGTTGGGACAAGAACGTCGCATCCGTCTGCTGCTGCTGCAGCAATACGCGCCACCAACCAAACCTCCTAAGGTGCGATTCGTGGCTGGTCTCGCAAGTCCCGGTGGCGCATGCCGATGAAGAGGTGCGGAGCAGATACCTTGAAACAAGGCTCCCCTCCTTTTGAAGTCGCCCTCAGCGTTGACGAAGGCGGTGAGCAACGCTGGCGAGACAAAGGATGGCGTCGGGCTTGGCTTGAGCTTGTAGACTGTTTTGAAGTCCGCGCGATAGGTGTTGTTGAGCACGAGGTGGCGCGTGTACACGATAGGCACCGTGTCGATCACGCTGAAGCGATGGCATGCGCGAATAGCCCGCTCCACAAATGAAAGATCCTCCGCAAGCGACGTGTTGGTGAATGTGGCTCCCCATATACTGGCGACATGGCTGGCTGTGTCACGTGCAAACGCAATGGTCCCGAGGAATGGCTTGGCGCGTGATCTCCCGTAGCGATAAAAGGTTGCCCCGTCCGCAGAGAGCATTGCAAAGTAGCTATGCGCCAGGGCGGTCACTTCGGTCTCACCGCGAGAAATTGGGCATGCAAGCCCAGAGAGATGGCGCGGGTGATGCATATCATCATCTGTGGCACACGGTAGGAGCGGCATACAACGTTGATGAGTCGTCGCGAGTCGTCGTTGTACGCCATGTAGGCGCACGCGCACAGAGGACAATCACATCATCGGTGCCTCTCATCCACTCTCTCATTCATGCAGCGCTCAGCCGCTCACAAAGCGCTCACACGCACCGTCCCAGGTTACGATGACGGATCCCGTAGCCATTTGGACTGCCGTATTACGCTTTGCACCGATAGACACCCGGCTGTTTAGCCGCACAAGTGTTGTGTTCACCACCGCTGTGGCATCATCAGCAAGAACGAGAGGTACCTCTCCGTCGTCCACCAATATCACCTCAATGGCAGCCATGGGATATTCTTGCGCTTCGATTTGTCTGAATGCGAGGCTCACGAAAGAGCTGCGGCATGCCGTCAGCAGGATGATTGACACCTTGGGCGTTAGGCCCTCGTCGCACATGGGTCACGAAGCATGCAATCAATTCCGGCGGTCTTGCTTGGCTGTGAACAGGCTCGAGTGACTTCCGAATACAATCGTACTCGGTGTCTTCACGGGCGTACGAAGGACTTCACCAAGGTTAGAAATCACCTGGGGGAGCCAGTAGGGCCGAGCCAGGACACATTAAGCTCACACGAGACAGGCAAACGTCGTGGTCCACATCATGTACTGCAGCTTACTGCAGCTTCAGCGCCATGGCGAGGATTTCGAGGGGATTTCAAAGCGCCTCATGATATCTAACGCTTCACCTTGCATGGCTGGGAAGGTGGGGATCGGCAGAAAGATAGCTTTGTCCCGTTTGGAGTCTTGCTTACGTCCCGTGGGATCGCCAAACGTGCTCGACGACCACGCTCGCCGTACTTGTTGGACGCTCTCGGCATAAGTGTCTAGTATGAAGGCAGCGTCTAGCTGATCGCACGGTGCTGCTCGTGATGCAGCCGGGGATGGCCCTTTGTCGTGCCGCGCCAGCAGTTCCGAAGGCACGCGCATGGACAGCCGTTGAAGGCCGTTGCTGGAAGTCGGGAGAGGAGGCGGGTTGCGATAGCCAGAGCCTCTCCCGCCGGCAGAGCTGGATCTCCCACCGGCAGAGCCGGATCTCCCGCCGGCAGAGCTGGATCTCCCGCCGGCAGAGCTGGATCTCTCGCAATGCTCACGATGAGAGGTGATCTGTAGAGTCGGTGCTGCTAAGGTGCTGGCGCTCGTGATGTGCTTCCTCGGTGACAGCTTGGGTTGCAAGGAGCTCGAGCATGAATGGAGTCGATCTCTGCTGGCTCTACTGCTGGCTCCACTCACCATGCCAGCACTCGCCATGCCACTCGCCTCCTTACTCACCTCCTTACTCACCTCCTCGAGCCAAAGCTGCTGGGGCCGCAGCTTGGACCCGTCGACAGAGCTTTGTGTCTCGCTGCCCTCATCTCTCGAGGGTTCGACGGTTGCGAAAGTCACGAAGGGGTAGTGCTTGAAGAGGGCGGCCTGTATTAGGCCTGTATCTTCTCGGCACGGCTCTTGGTCTTCTCATCCATGGTTGGCCCTCGGTGCACTTTTGGAGTCCTGCCGGGCAAGATCAACAGCCCACAAGGTTGCCCAGCTTTCCATTCGCCTTCGTAGATGGCAGCACCGTCGGCAGACCGGGACCTGATGGTGCCGCGCCCTTCCATCTCATCAGCCTTCCATTCGCCCTCGTAGACGTTGCCCTCAGAATCTTGGTACGCGCCGTGCCCCTCCCTCTTACCAGCATACCATTCGCCCACGTAGAAATCGCCGTTCGCATACCGAAACGTGCCACTTCCCTCCTCCTGACCACGAGTCTTCCCATCCTTCTTGTGTGAACCCTCAAAGGGTGATCGCAACATTGATGATGATGACTGGCCGTGGCCCCGGCGCTCGAGCTCGAGCTCGACGATCATTAGTTGCCTCTGGGCTGACGCTCCGACTGCAGGTAGCAACAAACTGCGGAGGACGCAGAGCTCACTTACGAGCTGGACTTCACCGACTCTGTTTGTGAGAGAGCAAGGTTGTCTGCAGAGCGTCGCTCGCCGCGACATTCGATTGGTACCCTCTCTCTCCTCTGTTGCAGGAGACGTATCGCACAACTTCTGATGAGACGCAACGGAAAATTAAATGCATGCGATGGCAAATAGCGATGTGCATGCGATGCACATGCTATGAATGTTGTGTCGTGAGACCGAAAGTGGTCCAACGTTTTCGTGTATGAGCTCACTATGTGCTCGAGAGACAATTACTAAGGGACCTTCTAAATCGGGAGTTAAATAGGAAATGCTGAGTATTCAATCTGATGGACGGACGGATAGTTTGCGTTTGCATGCGATCTTTCGCCTGACCAAGAGGCCAATGCGTTGGGGCACGTTGTCGCTCACTTTAGTGCATCTCTTGCTCACGGCCGACTCGGTCGTGGCGGAATGCCTCGCCTGGTGCAGCGAGTGGACGTGCACCCAGCCGGACATGTGCGGCTCGTGCGAGCCGTGCATGCCTCGGCCACCGCCACCGCCGTTGCTGCCCAATGCCATCCCGTTCAACCCTTTTGGAACCACTGGCGGCTGGTACGTCAATCCAACGTTGGCAGCAAACATAGCGCTAACGGTCGCGTCGGGTATCGCGACCGTTGCCGAGATCCCCATGCTTGAGCAGATGAAGACGATCCCGTCGGCGTTTTGGATCGACAACTATGGCAAGATAAGGGGTTCAAACAGGCTTGATACGCTCGAGGGCATCCTGCAGGATGCGGCGTCCAAGTCCGATCCGCCACTGTGCGTGTTCATCTTCTATGATCTGCCCAACCGCGACTGCAACGCCAAGGCCTCCAATGGTGAAATCAGCTTCGGCGAGCAGGATGTGGCGGAGGCGTCGGAGGCGGCTCTCGCCATCTACCGCACGCGGTACGTCGACCCCTTCGTGGCCGTCCTCGGCGAGTACCCGCGCGTGCCCGTGGTGATCGTCATCGAGCCCGATTCGCTCGGCAATGTCATCTCGAACGCGGGCCAGCACAGCTGCACCGCTGCCACGGTCGCCACTTACAAGCTTGGGGTTCGGTACGCCGTCGACGCGTTGAGTGGGGCGCGTGGCCACTTGGCGGCAGGCGGGACGGTGGGCGCGTCGATGGGCGCGCCGATCGCGCTGTACGTGGACGCGGCGCACGGCGGCTGGATGGGCTTCGAGCCGAACGCGCAGGCCTTCGTCTCCCTCATGATCGAGATCGGCATCCTCGACAAGATCCGCGGCTTCACAACCAATGTAGCCAACTACCAGCCGCTCGGGGAGGGTGCACTCTGTCCGGCAGAAGCGTACGAACGCGCAGGCGAGATGCTTCATGGTGCGGTGCTTGGTGTGGCCGACTGGTGCAAGAAGCACGTCGATCACGCGTGCTGCACCGAGGACCCGTGCGAGGTGTTGGGCCTAGGCAGCGGGGGCTCCACGGAGCTCAGCTACGTGCAGTCGCTCCAGCAGCACTTTGTGATGCGTACCGGCTGGCAACCGCACTTTGTTATCGACACGGGGCGCAACGGGCGGCCCCACGCGCGCTCCTCGTGCCGCTCGTGGTGCAACATCAACGGAGCCGGAGCTGGCCACGTGCCCACGATGAACACCGGCCTCCCCTCCGTTGTCGATGCGTTCTATTGGCTCAAGACACCGGGGGAGTCGGATGGGTGCACTCGGCTGCTGCCGAGCGGCCAGAGCTGCGCCCGCTTCGATTCGGACTGCGAGGGCCGTGACTCGATCACTACGCCTGCCGCCCCCGAGGCGGGGCGCTGGTTCCACTACCAGGCGACGATGCTCGCGCGCAACGCTGATCTGCGACTCGATGCGGCTGGTGCTCTCGAGTCCACCTTTGGCATGACCTTTCGGCCGCCGCCGCCACCGTCCTTCGCCTCACCGCTGCCACCACTGCCGCCGCCGCCGTCCTCCGCCTCACCGCCGCCGCCGTCCTCTCACTCTCCCCGACAGTGCCCCCCCCCTCCGCGGCCCTCGCCGCCTTCGGCTTCGACGTGGTCCACCCAAGGATCGTCGTCTGACGGGTCGTCTGAGAGGGCCGACGTTGACGCGACAGCTTGGGAGGTTCAGTCAGACGAGTCACTTCTGCTGCCCTCTGCAGCGGCCGCCACGAATACGCCCGATGCGTATGCCGCCCCCGGCGCCAGAAGCCGCGGCGGCGATAGCAGCGGCGGCAGCAGTGGCGGCAGCAGCGACAGCGGCGGCAGCAGCGGCAGCAGCGGCAGCGGCGGTCTGACCATCCCCCGCGTGGTGCTACTCTTCGGGGGGTGCGCCGCGCTTGCGTATGCCGTGTTGAGCGCCGTGATGAGCCACCTGAGGCAGCACCGAAGGGTTCGTGCCGACCTCGAGCAGCAGCGACAGGCCTGCGCCCGTGATGGCGCCTGGCCGAGCCGCGTGGCGCGCTCCGAAGGACGAGCTGGAGCAGACGGCGGCGTCAAGCTCGAGGTCGCGCCGCCAGGCGGGCGCAAAAAGGGCGAGAAGAAGCACATGGCGAAGAGCAAAAAGACACCGTGCAAGAAGAGGGCGGGCGGTGCGGCCAACGGCAGGGGCGACGGCGAGAGCATGCACAACGAGACAGTCCTCTCGCTGCTTGGGAAAGACGATGAGGAGCAGGAGGATGCCGAGGGCGAGGCCGTCGAGTGGGTATGAGTCCCACGCCACACGCACCGGTATAGGGAATTCGAGATAATACGTAGCACGGTTCGTGTTACACGTCGGTCAAAACACCATGAAAGACAGAGCGCCGCAACGCTCCACACCCAAATTGCAGACTGTGACCGCGGTAACACTGGTCCATGTCACTCGACTTAGATAGGTGGTGAAGCCTAGCCCGCTTGCCCACACGACCCACATACGGGCGCGCTGCGGCCTGCCGAAGGCACACCTCGTCCTCGCCTAGTGACTCGCCTAGCGCTGCGCGCCCGTCTGCTTTGCGAACCACTGCGGTAGCTCGGCGATGGGCACCTCCTCCTGCTCGGCGTCGGTGAGCCGCTTGACGCGCACCAGGCCCTTGTCGGCCTCGCGAGCATCGAAGAGTGCGACGTAGCCGACGCCGATGCGGTCGGCATGCTTGAAGACCCATTTCGGCTTCTTGGCCTCAAGCACGAGGTCGACGCACGCGCCGCTCGCGCGCAGGGCCGCCGCCGCCGCCATCGCCGTCGGGCGGAGCGCTTCGTCGGAGCAGCCGATCAGGAGGGCGTTCGCATTCGGACGCGGCGCGGGCAGCAGTCCCTTGACCTTGAGCAGCTCGACGATGACGGCGTCGCCGAAGCCGAAGCCGGCGGCGGGCAGGTCCTCACCACCAAAGGTGCCGAGTAGCTGATCGTACCGGCCACCTCCAAAGATGGCGCGCAGCTCGCCGCTCCGGTCGAAGCCCTCGAAGACGACGCCAGTGTAGTACGCGAGGCCGCGCACGACGGAAAGGTCAAGCACGAGCCACTCGGACAGCCCGTACGCTTCGGCGAGGTCGAAGAGCGAGCGCAGCTCGGCAAGCGCCTGCGACCCGGGCCCGAGCACCTTCTCGAGCTCCTCAAGCGACGAGAGCGCGAGCGTCGAGAGCAGCGTTGCGGCCGCCGTCTCGTCCAGCCCCTGCTCGAGCAGAGTCTTGCGTACCTCGTCCGCGGGCAGCTTGTCGAGCTTGTCGACGAGGACACACGTGGAGGCGAACTTGTCCGCGGGCACTCCGAGCGTGGGCAGCAGCTCCGAGAGCACGCGCCGCGTCGAGATCTTGATGCCAACGTCCGTGGAGGTCAGCCCGACGGACTTGCAGAACGTGACGGCTGCTGAGAGCAGCTCCGCCTCCGCTTGGAGGCCCTCCACGCCCCAGACGTCGAGATTCCACTGGTAGTGTTCGCGCCGCCGGCCGCGCGTCATGCGCTCGTACCGCCAGCACTGCGGGATCGAAAACCACTTGAGCGGCATCGGCAGCGCGTTGCGCCGGCCGAGCACCATCCGAGCGAGCGAGGGCGTCATCTCGGGCCGCAGCGAGAGGCGGCGGCCAGACCGGTCCTCCATCGAGTAGAGCTGCTGCGTCACGTCCTCGCCCGCCTTGCGAATGTACAGCGCCTCCGTCTCGAGCACAGGAGCGTCGTACTCCTCGAAGCCGTGCTGCGCCGCCACCCGCCGCCAAGCATCGAAGAGCCACCGCTGCAGCGCCATGTCCTCCGGATAGAAGTCGCGCGTGCCGCGCGGCGGGTTGAGATCGATCACACCCTTCGGGGGCGGCGGTTCCGCGTCCGCGTCCTGCGGCTCGTGCTGTCCGCTCTGGCTCTGCGTCACCGCCGCCGAGACGCGACCGCCGCCCTGCATGCGCACGAGTCCACGGCGCGATGGCGCGGCCGCGGCGGCAAGGCGCGGCATGCGCAGCGCCTGCTGCGTCGATGCCGCGCGCAGCGCCGGCCGGTAGTACGATGCCGCGCAGCACACAAGCGCGAACATGCGAGTGCGCATGAAGAGCCTTCGTTTGTGAGCGAAGTGTCCGAAGAGGAACGAGCTCCCGTAGCGGAGATCACGTTTGTCTTCACAGTCTTTCGGGAGGTTGGGCTCGCCGCGCCTTGCTCCGACATCACCCGCCACAAATTTGAGAGAAATTTGAGACCACCGACCATGCCCCGAAATTTGAGAGAAACTACCTCACAACCTGATCCACAATTCACCTCAGCTGATCGACGCGCACGGCGCCGCTCTCGGCGTACCAGAGGAGCTCATAGGCGGCGGCGAGCGGCTCAAAGGTGGAGGGGACGAGCACGTACACTCCGGCTTCGAGGGGTGCGCGCGCGAGCAGCATGCCGCCGGCTGGATAGCTGTACACGCCGCCGTTGGCCGAGCGGAGCGGCTGCGAGCGTCCACGCGCCTCATCTGGGCCGAGGGGCGCGTCGCGTTGGTAGAGGTCGAGCCCGAGGGCGGGTCGCTTTCCACCGCCCGCGCGCTCGGCTGGTGAGAGGCGGAGACGCACGAGGAACTCGGTGCGTCGGCTCACTGCGAGCCGGTACTGCGGATTGTTGTGGAAGTTGCCGAAATTGGGGCAGCCAGCGGCGGTCGAGCCGGCGGCCCACGCACCGCGGACAAGGGATCGCTCAAGCCCGTGGCCTTCGGGGGCGAGGAGCTTGCACGTGAGGCCGACCGAGCTGCCCACGACAACGCTGAAGCCCGCCTCCTGTCGAGGCTCGAAGGTGGACGCGGTGAGGGCATACCGGCCGGCCGCCAGGCCGCGCACCTCGAGCAGGCAGAAGCCGCGCCGGTAGGCGCCCGAGGCGGCGAGTGACTTGGAGGGAAGCTTGTCCGTGCCGAGTGCGCTGTCGAGTGCGAGCAGCTCGAGCCCGACCGAAGGCAGCGCCACCCTATCCGAGGCTGCTTTGGCTGCTGGCACGTGCAGCTCCACCTGCACGTCGGCGGGGGGGCCCTCGGGCACCACGAGAGCCACGCGTGGGTTGTCGACAAAGGTGTCGTAGTTGGCACAGCCACCCGCGCTCGGCCCGTGCCATGAGCCTGCCACGCGCTCCAGATGGCGCATCGAGTACGGCAGGGGGCGAAGCGAGAGCGGTGCCATCGAGAAGACCTTGAGGGTGAAGTCGACCTGGTAGGGCACGGGCGTGTACTGTGCGAGCGCGAGGGTGAGTTGGTGCTGGCCAGGCGGCAGATCAAACTGGACCAGGCAGTGAGGCCGATTCGAGTACACCCCCTCCTTCCACGCTTCCTCGAGGTAGTAGCATCGGAAGCCGCCCCTCTCCCCTTTAAACACATGAATCGTCAGAAAGTCATCCTTGCCTTGGTCCTTGAAGACCGTGTGCCGCGTGAGCAGCAGCCACGTCGCTGCCGGAGCGCCCGGCGGCACCGTCAGTGTGAGCGCGAACTGCGGGTTCCGGCCGAGCGAAGCGGTGTCATCCGCCGTGTCGCTTGGGTGTCGCTTGGGCCACTGGCCGTGGCGTGTCGTGCTGTGCGCGAACAGGGCGGGGTTCCAGTTGAGGTACACTCCTTGATAGTACCGGAGCAGCGAGGCGTAATCGATCCAGAAGACGCCATTGTCGTGCTGCATCGCCGACGTCTGGTCATAGTCGAGCGCCTTCCGGAGTGCGGCAGTCCAGCGCTGCTGGTCGTGCACCGAGAAGGCGCCCTTCCAGCGCACCTTAGACCAAGGGTTCTTGAGCTGTAGCAGCTTCTCGCCGCACGCCTCGCGCACCTGGAGCACCGCGTACGCATGCGTCTTGACAAGGCCGATCTTCTCCTCCTCCTGCCCATGGAGCTCGTCGAGCTCACCTGTGGCCACCGTGAGCAGGCAGTCGCCGTAGCGCGAGGCACTCTGCATCCGCTCCCAAAGCCGCTTGGGCTCAAAGTCCTTGTCGTCGGAGCGGTACTGCTCGGGGATCCACCCAGTCAGCGCGAACATGTCGATGCCGCTATTGGAGCCGGGGAAGTCGTAACCGCCGTTGAGCTTCATGTACGCCTTCTCGATGATCGACACCCACAGCTCCGCTGGATGGGTCGTGTGCGAGGTCATGAGTTGGCCGTCCTTGGCGAGGGGTAGCCGATCATCGACGAGCACCTGATGAGGGACGCACTCAGACCCACTCAGAGGTCATCAGATCAGTGGGTCTTGAGAACGAGCACCTGATGAGGGAGGCACTCGGACGCACTCGGACGCAATCAGCCGATCGTCAGCCGCAATCAGCCTTAATCATCGACAAGCACCTTGCGAGGGATCCCATTGACATGCAGCTTGACCATGTACTTGCCCGCCGGGTTGTAGATGGGCTGACCACGGCTGTCCTGCGGCCAGATGATATTGGTGATCAGCTGCTTGCCGTGCCGGCGCTCGTAGGCAGCCGCGATCACGAGCGAGGAGACGAAGGAGCAGTCGGTGATGATGGTCTGGGTAATCGAGAGGGAGGAGATGAGGTAGATCATCGTCGGCTCTCCGCGCATGAATTGCGACGGGCGGGCCCAGCGTCCAAAGTGCTCCAATTGCTGCTCCGAGAGTGGGAGCAGTCCATCGGGATCCTCCCAAGGCGTCGTGAAGTGGAAAGTCTCTCTCTGCCCATCCTCCATCCATGGATAGAATAGGATGCCCGAGACGGTTGACGAGCGCGCAAGCACTTCCTTCTCCTCGGCATTGAGCACGCCGCCGCCACGGCCGCCGCCGCTGCCGCTGCCAGCGCCGCCACCGCTCGCCGCCGAAGTCCGATCTGCCGCCGGCGCCGCTGGAGGCTTGCCGCCGCCGCCCCCTCCGCCACCGCCGCCGCCGCCGCCAGCCGGGGCGGGCGACAAGGCAGCTGGCGCGCGCGCGCGCGCTGAGGCCCCGGCAGCGGCGCAGGGGTTCTTGAGGGCTTCGGCACGCTCGAGGAGGCCCATGAGGCGCGTGCGGTGCTGCGCACGCGCGCTCGCGTCCTCATCCAGCTTCATCGCCGCCATGTAGTGCTCCGCCGCTGCCATGTAAAGTTTGATCGTCTCGTCCTCCGGCTCGCCGGCCTGGTCCGCCAAGATCGCCAGCTCGGCACACAGGCGGCCCTGTGCAAGCGCACTGGCCGCTGGCTCAGAGTTGGGCTGGCCAGCGGGTGTGGCCGCTCGCGCCGCCGCCGCCGCCGTCGCCGTCGCCGTAGACTGCAGCAGGAGCATGTGAAGCTCTTGGATGCGCGCCGAGTACTGCTGCAGGATCTCCTGGTACTGCTGCAGGATGTCGTCGCGCTTTGACACGTTGCTCAGCGCGCGGAGCCCATCCACGCCCGCCGAGAAGAGCACGATTGCCGAAGAGTAATTGCCCGCCTCGTCCTCGCGCTTGCCGCGCTCGAGGAAGGTGAGCGTCTCATCCCAGAGCGAGGCCGCGCGTTGAGCGTCGAGCTGCCGCGGCGGCAGCAGCGTGTCGCCCATTTGTACAATTGTACGCGCTCGGGTGTCGCGCTCCGGGTCGGACGGAAGAGCGTCTGAGCCATGAGGGTGCTTGTGAAGATCTTCGGGCGCTCTTGTGAAGATCTTCAGGGAAGAAAAGGGGGGGAAGGTCCAGTTGAGATTTTGAGAAGCGACCAGTTCGCATTTGAGAACACAAAACTTATTTACATCCCGCCACCGGTGTGGTGACACGAGCGTTGACTCGTTCGTCGGTTGATCGTTGATGGTGCAGTCTATCTCTGTGGTACGCGCAAATCCGGAGTGCGGCCCACCTCGACCGGCTCGCTCTAGCTCCTGCAGCAAGTTATCATGTTGGCTGGCAAGGAGAGCGCTTCTTTCTCACTGTGCCAACCCGGCGCTGCACTCTCTCTACCTCGAGAGGCGGCGCGGAGGCGGTACGCGCCCCCGCGCCTACCGCCGTTACCTCTTGCGGAAGCCGTACTTTTTGCGCTCGTAAAAGAGGTCTGTCTTCGACGAGCCCAGGTTGACGATCTTGGGACAGCCATCGCGCTGCGGCCGCACAGACACGCTCGCGCGCTCGCAAACAATACGTGAGCACGGCAGGCGAGGTGTGCGAGGGCGGGTGCGTGCGGGTGCGGGTGTGGGCGCGGGGCGCCACGTACGTCCTTCTCCTGCTGCGTGCACTCCTTGCAGTAGTAGGCATCGGAGATGCCCGGCTGGCCACAGATGACGCAGCGACCCTGATAGGAGCCGTAGTTGCACTCGTCGCAGATACGCACGAGGACGCACGGCCGCACGTAGGAGTCGCAGACGGGGCACTTGCCGTCGCACTTTTCGCACAGGCGGCCAACCGCTGCAAGGCGCGAGACATGGGCGGGTCAGGAGGGCGGCGACGGCACATGCATTTCGCAAGCGCGTTCGAGGGTGCTGCTTGCGCACAGATGCCCGGCTGCTTCCGGCACATGATCAGGTCGGGATGGTGCTTCGCCATGGCGAACCCGTGCGGTGAGGCGAGGACGTTGGCGGAAGCTCTCGCGCGCTGCTCTCTCGCGAGGCCTCGTTCTAGGCGAGGTGTCCGACAACTTCACAGCCCTATACTCGAGCCTCTTTTAACACTCAATTCAGCACATCGCTCTCTCATTCCCTCTGGCGTTCTCCCATTCGTAACGGCTCTGCGTTAACACTCCGATCTCTGTGAAATTCAGCGCAACAGTTCCGGTCCGCCATTGCTCCTGCGTTGCCACCGCCTCGTCGTCCCAGCATGAAGGCAGGCACGTTCCTGCTGTATGCGGACCTGCAGCCCGAGGGCCTCGCGGCGCTCGATGCGGCGCGCGACGAGGACGCCGCCAAGGCGACGCTCTCGCAGCTGCTAAGCCTCGGCGGCCAGGCGAAACGGATGGAGGTGCTGCTGGAACTGTACATGAACGCGCTGCGCTTCGCTCGTGCGCACAGCTTCTCGGTGGAGAAGACGTCCACGTTCTTCTCGATCATCAAGAGGAACCACGAGGAGATGGCCGAGGCCTTCCTGCCGCCGCACAAGAGCTGGGAGTTCCTCAAGGCGCTGCTGCTCATGCACTCAGTGCAGCGACCACCTCACTCGGTCGGTATCTTCACGCTTTCTGAGGTGCAGCTGATCACCAAGTTCGCGCTCGAGAACTACTACGACCACTTCAAGCTCTACCGGTACGCCTTCACCCTCAAGCACGTCAAGCAGGTCGACGTGCGTACCTCATGGCAGGAGCAGCCGCCCGACAGCTTCCCACCGCTGTCAGAGGGTTTGCCTGTGGAGCCGGAGCCGGAGCCGGAGCCGGAGCCGCCCGCGTACGTGGAGCCACCGCCCATTGCGCTCAACGCCGACGTGTCTGAGGCGGTCAAGGCCGCCGTGGAGGCGCAGATCGCCGCGCAGGTTGCCGCCATCAAGGCGAACCTCGAGGCACAGTACGCGCAGACGGCGGCGGCGCACCAGGCGAAGCTCGCGGCGCTCGAGGCGAAGGTCAAGTGAGCGCGCCGCCGCCGCCGCCGCCACCGCCGCCACAGCAGCAATCGCGGGGGTTGTGAGTGTGGCGCGCCGCGGCTGTTAGTGCCCACGACCACACACCGCGAACACCACATTGCCAAATTGCGCTGTCATGGCATGCTGATTCACCTATGTGCCAAGCGCTCGACGCGGCCGTTTTTCCACGGCGCACGGTGCTGTTTCTCTTAAGTTAGGAAAAACGCCCGCGGCACCACCGTTTACCTTCAATCGTATCATGATTCACGGATGTTACCGCACGCATAATCGCGAGATCGGAAGCGATACAAAGCGATACACCGTGTCGCGTGACATTATCGACGGGCCTCTTTGGATCAGATATCACTTATGAATCTGATGTCTTATCCGGAATCGGTATCGCCATGATCGGTATCGCGCAGGATCCGCCGGCGGAATATCCATTCATACGGGATAGTTACGCCCGGCCGATGGCCCCCGGCGGCGGCGCGCGCCGCGGGCCGACGCCGGCCGTGCCGCGCGCCGCGCGGCTCCCGGCCCCAGTCGCGGCCACGGGCCAGGTCGCGGCGCGCGGCGCGCGCGCGTCGGCGGACCCGCACGCCCGGGACCGGGGTCGCGCCGCCGACAAGCGGCTCCCTCTAGGTCTACCGGCGCCGAGAGGTCCCCCGCTGGGCCCGGACGACAGGAACAACAAGAGCAACCGCCGCGCTGCCAACAGTCTACAGTGTACAGCCGTTCAGTGTAATCTTTGAGATCATTCAGCGCGCGCGCCCTCAGGCACGGCGCTGACATCCTCAGCCGCGTCGCGAAAGTCCACACCTCCGAGGCCAGCGGACCATCCTCTGAGCGTGCGCAGCTCGGGCTCGGTGGCGATGGTGACGGCAACAGCGCTGCCCGGCGCCTCGGTCCGCGGCCACCGCCCGGTTCGCCCCGCCAGGTGGAGGTACGTGTCCGCATTCGCTGGCAGACCGAGTACGATCACCGTGCCCACATTGTCCAAATGGAGACCACGGGTGGCGGCCGCGTCGGCCACGAGCAAGCGGCGAGTGCCGCCTCGTAGCTCACTGTTCAGCTCTGCGCGACGCCGCGTCGCGGCCCGACCGGCAATCGCTCCGCCACCCGCCGTCGCGCGGCTCGCTGCCTCGCCCTCAACCTCAACCTCGCCGACCTCGCCGACCTCGCCGACCTCGCCGATCTCGCCGATCTCGCCGATCTCGTCGAGGGACATACGGACGCGTCCCCCGTCCGCCTGACCGCCGGCCGCCGCCCGGCCGCCGCCGCCGCCGCCGCGGCCCCCGCCGCGGCCGCGGCCCCCACCGCGGCCGCCCCCACCGGCCACCGCCCCGCGCCTGGGTCCCGATCGTTTCTTGGCGCGTGTGGACGAGGGCCAGAGTGCGTCAGACAAGTGATCTGCGGCGAGGCCGAGGGCGCGCAGCGTGCGCACCACCTGATGCGCGCCGCCCAGGTATGTTGAGCGCGAGGAGACGAAGATTAGGGTGCTGCCCGCGTGCGCCCGCCGTGCGTACACCGCCGCCGCCGTCTTCGCCGCCGCCGCGGTGCCGTCGGAACCGTCAAAGGCATCGCGACGGATGGACAGTGTGTAGTGCTCAATGCCCGGTGGCACCGCCGTCCACCGTTCCACGTTACGGGTGCCGGCGACGGTGAACTTCTCACCGGCGGTGGCGGCGCCGATGCGCCTCTCGGCGGCCTCGGTCGCGGCGATCAGTGCAGCGATACGGGCGGCACGGCTTTGCCTCTCCGGATCATCCGCCGCCGCCGCCGACGACGCCAGCTCACCAAAGTCAAAGTCATCCTCGATTTCGTCCACGGCGTCTTCCTCGGCGACCCAGCCCTCACCCTCTTCCTGCTCATCCTCCTCGTCCTCATACCCCTCCAACAAAGCCGCTTCCTCGCCGCCCAAGGCCTCGTACTCGGCCTCCTCTTCCTCCTCAGTCAGAGTGCCCGTGACGGCGCGCCTCTCGGTGCGCCTCTCGGCGGCCTCGGTCGCGGCGATCAGTGCAGCGATACGGGCGGCACGGCTTTGCCTCTCCGGATCACCCGCCGCCGCCGACAACGACGCCAGCTCACCAAAGTCAAAGTCGTCCTCGATTTCGTCCACGGCGCCCTCGCCCTCCTCCTCCACCACCCAGCCGGCGGCGGGTGTGAACTCCTCGTCCTCGGGTGTGAACTCCTCGTCCTCGTCCTCCTCTTCGTCGTCCTCGTCGTCCTCGTCCTCGTCCTCGTCCTCGTCCTCCACATTAGCTAGCAAGTCCTTCGGCGGCGTGCGCGCTTTCGTGACGGTCGACACAACGGGTAGCAGCCCCGCCGCACCCGCGCGGCGCACGAGGTGGTTGCATGCACGCAGCTGACGCACCACCTTCCGTCGAGTCGACTTGTCAAGTGTGGCCGACGCGGCTAGGAGCTGGAAGTCGGGGCGGCTTGTGCGGCGCGCGAGCATGCGCACAATCGCCTCCGCCGGGTGCATATCCACGTCCATCCACTTGCTGTGCCGCTTGCCACGGAAGGCCTTCTGCCCAGGGATGAGAGCGTCGACCTCATCGAGCACCAGACAGCCCACTCGCGCGCCGAGTGCCTCGGCGAGCTGGCCGGCAGCTTCACCCGCAAGCAGTTGGCAGTACTCGGTCGGCGTAGCCACCACCACGCGCGCCGACGTCAGCTCAGCGGCTGTCGCTGGGTGGCCCTGCGCGACAAGGCACACTGCACCGCCATCACCCGTCGCCTCGAGCAGCGCGCCCGCTTCGTGGCCGAGCTGCACGGCGAGCTCGCGCGTGGGCGAGAGGATGAGCACGCCGGCATCGGGCGCCGTGCGGCACAGCGCGGGCAGAAGCATCGCGAGCGTCTTGCCGCTGCCAGTCTCCGCGTGAAGCATGAGCGACTCACCGGAAAACACCCTCGTCAGGGCAGCTGCCTGGATGGGCGTAGCGGACTGGTAGCCGCGCGACGCGAGCGTCTCGACCACGCTCGTGGGAAGCGCCATGTAGCTGCCCAGGCCGCCCGCGAGCGCCATGGCCAAAGCCATGCTAGGCACGAGCCAGAGCATGATGACAGAGGATACCGGTACAATACCGGTAAAAAACGTTATAAAGACAACGGGGTGAGCCGGTAAAAAGACACCGGGGGAGCCGGGACACACACGGGACACATGGGCGCACGCGGGCACACGGAGCCGGAACAAAGACACCGCGGGGAGCCAGTCAGTACGTTCTCTCGTCTAAGCTTCTGCTGCTCACAACAGCGACAACATTGAGCGACAAGGTCAGCCGGGACGGCGCTGGTTTCGCGCCCCGGAACATTCGAGTTGGTTTTCAATTTTTACGATTTGTTTTCATTTCAAATGAACATAATACATATTCGTTTGTTTAATTGCTTTCAATTGTTTTCAATTTACTTAAGCTCATACCGCCCGGTGTGATCACGGTGGCCGCCAATGGTGGCCGCAGGGGCCGAATGCACGCGCCGTAAGGCGTCGCCACGAGCGGAACGCTTGCCTTCGTCTTCGACGTCGTCACGAGCGCTCGCCACCATTGCGCTCACCATACCGAGCATCAGAAAGCAAGCGCCGAGCAGGGCGCGCGGCGCAAGGCGTTCGCCGAGCAAGACCGCCGCGAAAAGGGCGTTCCACACGGGGGCCGTCGCGTAGATCAGAGTCGCGTGGGCCGCTCGTACCGTCTGCTGCCCATACCCTTGCGCCCACATCGGGAAAGCACAGGTGACGATGCCGGTGAAGAGGACGGTGCGGGGCAGCGCCGGCGGTGCCCCGAGCACCGAGCCACGGATGGAGAGGCCAGCGCTCAGGCAGAGTGAGAGCAGGCATATCGTCGATGCCACGAACTGCGTCGCCGACTTGGCCGTAGCGAGTGGCCAGGGCTGCGCTCCCGCCTTGGCCAGCACACTGAGCCGCAGTATATGGATCGTGTAGAAGACCGTCGAGAGAGCGACGAGAGCGTCGCCAGTCCAAGTCGCCGCGCGCATGCCGGGGACGGCTCCTGCAGGCGAGAGGACCATCAGCACCACGCCTAGAAACGTGCTGCTCACCGCAGCGCTCAAGAGGAGACCAAGCCGCCGACGACGGAGGACCGCCTCTATGATGGGCACGAAAATGGTGCTCAGTCGCACGAGGAAGCCGGCGCGCATGGCCGTTGTGCGCTGGAGGCCGAGCGACTGGAGGGTTGCAGCGACGGAGATGCACAGCCCGAGCTGTATCCCAGCTTGCCACTCGAAGCGCGTGACTCTCACGTTGCGCTCTCGGAGCAAGCGAACGATGCACACGAAAGCGCAGGCAATCGCATACGTCCCGCACTGAAGGAGCAAGGCGTGCACGTCAGAGAGTGCCCCGACGAGTTGAATGGCAGTTTCATACGAGCCAAATGCTAATGGCACGATGGTGAGCACCAGCAGAGGCAACTTGCCTGTTGTGCTGGAAAAGCGAGTTATCCTTTTTCGCATCGGCTGATCCGGCTTCGAAACTCCACCATCGGCAGCGGCCCGAATTTGCAACCAAGCTGTTAGCCGTGGATGCACAGCCGTTCGTGTAGGAGCCGCCGGAAGCATCGATTGATGAAATGCGAAGATTCGCGGCAGCGGCAGCAGCAGCAGCAGCAGGAGCACGGGTGAGATGGCGGCTTTCGCCATTTTTCTCGCAGGTGTGAACGTTGAATCCGGACTGCGGAATTGATACCGGTCGCAGCACTAGATGTCACTCTGTGGAATTGATACCGGTCAGCATGTCACTGCGTAGCAATAAGCCCCTCAGTTGCCCAACCCCATGGATAGGCTACAATGTAGAGTGTCTTGGTGCGGTGCATCAAGGTGCCTTCACAGGTTCGGACGGCGGTCCGGGGCGGGGTCTCTGTCACTCCTGCGTTGAGTGGCACGTGTGGACTGTATGTATCGTCTATTCTCGAAAGGATGGTCAGCACCATGGTCGACGTCATGATCAGGCATGCACGATCGGGTCCTCGGGCACAGCGCCCTCGGCGCCCTCGATGGAGTTGACGCTGTACACGGTCACGTCGTGCGCTCCCACGTGGCGCATGAGCTGAGCGGCCACGCAGCACTGACAGCAGAAGGCGCACACGCAGTCCTCGAGGCCGCCAAAGTACTTCGGCGGGATCGCATACGCGCCCCGCACGTGTGCTCGCACGATCATGAGGACGACGCACAGCACGATCCATCCCCAGAACTGGACCGTCTTCGCGAAGGAGCACATGCGGGGATCCGCAGGATCAGGTCCGCTCGACTCATCGCTCTCGCTCAACCCATAGCTGGAGCCGGCGCCGGGGCACAGGTTGCTCAGCAGGAACCCAGTCACAAAGAAGTTGCCCGTGAAGACGGACATGAGGAACACAGCCGTACATGAGTTTGGGTACCGCATGATCCGCTGCAAGAGCTGGCCGATGACAACGCCAGGGCACAGGCAGGCTGCGAGGGCTAGCTTCACGTCGTTGAGGCACTCGAACAAATGCTGCGCACACGCGGACACGGCCCTTCGCGTTCAGAGTCATGTGGACGAGCACTGCAGAGGGCGGTGGCCCGAGCCGAATGGCGTTCACGCACATCGGAGAATTGACCGGGCACCGCGGTACCCATTGGCACGGAGCCCATCTCGATGTATGGGGTCGACTGGCCAACCGGCGCGGCACCAACACTTAGCGCGCGCGCGCGCGCCGCCGCCGCGCCCGCGCTGTGCATAATGAAGCCCTTGCGAGGAATGGCCGTGTGAACATTAACACGACAGACGCGACAACCGCTACGGCACTGTTACTGCCATGTGTGTCAGTGAACGTTAACACGACAGACGGGACAACCGTGTGGAGTTGAAGTGTTGGAGAGTGGACACTCTTCCTCTCGGCTCGGAGAACGGAGTGTGAGTAGGAATTCTATGTGAAGTGTGAACCGTGTATGTGACGTGTATTGCACCGTGTATTGCGCCTCGTGTACCCCCCGACCCCGTTGATGTATTCAGGGATCAGGCCGCGCGGGGGGCCGCGCACAAGGCCGCGCACAGATAAGAGTAAGGACCCGCGCGTATGGCGTATCAGACCCGAGACCGGGCCATTTGTGATCGTGAACAGTTGTGAGAGTCGAGAGGTACTTTCCGGGCGGGGCGCACTATCCAAGTCGCGCAAAGTCAGGATACCTACCCGTTCCCTCCGCGCAGCCGAGTCCCTGCCACCCAGGGTCGCATTCGCACACACCGTGCTCATTGCACGCCCCATGTCCGGAGCACATGTGCCAGCGCCCATGCGCCCACATGAAGCCCGCGCAGCCGCTGCGGATCTCGCAGCTCGCTCCGCGCCAACCGCCGTGGCACACGCATCGCCCGGGCGCCGCGCAATAGCCTCGATGGTGGCAGTCGTTCGCGCACAGCATGAGCTCGCACTTGGCGCCCCCGAAGCCCTCGTCGCACACGCACGCACCACGCGAGCACTTGCCGTGGTTATTGCAACCCTCGGCGCCAGGACACTCGTCGCTCGGCACGCTGCAGTCGTCAGCCGCCCAGCCCTGTGCGCACAAGCATCTGCCGCCAATGCAACCATGGCCACGACCAGAGCAGTCATGAGCGCAGCGCACTTCGGGCACGCTGCAATCCACTCCCACCCATCCATGAGAGCAGTAGCACGTGCCATGCAGGCATGATCCGTGACCCGAGCAAGCGCGTGGGCACGCTTGTTCCTCGCAGTTTGCTCCACGCCAGTGTGTGTGGCAGACGCAGCTACCCGCGAGGCAGGTGCCGTGCGCGCCCGAGCAGTTGGTGGTAGCGCACGGATCTGACGGGTCTATAGGGGCCGTGAGGCTCTCCACTGAAGCTTTTGGCTCATTAATCGGCGCCGCAAGCACAAGCAGCGGCAACGCCGCCACCAACCTGATCCACCACGCACACATTTCGACCGCAGCGCTTCTACACGACTTGTCGCCCAGAGAAACGTTCGGGGGCGTAGCCGGGAACACACGACACCCCCTTTGCCGGTATACTCTTCCGGTACGTGTTACACGCGTTATCGGCGCGCGTTCTTGGATGTTTTGCACCGTTGACCGTTCACGGTGGACCGACCGACCGCCCAGACGCTGCCGCGTTAATTAAACGGCCTGTGTTACAGCGTGTCGAGTCGACCACACCTCCGTCCGTAGCGATATAGGCCCTCTTGCATGTGGGTCCGCTACGCGTTGTGTTGAACAGAAACAGCGGTTTCAGCGAATTTGGGAGCACAGTGATCACAGAAAGGGACCGACACACGAGGTCCAGCATGGCAACACATGGGCAACAAAGACGCCGATGCCCACGTCTCCGCCTCTGTACTTCCACTCGGCCGCGCTGATAGAACATTTGCTGCAGTGCATTCCTCAAGTTGAAGCAGCTGCAGCCACTTCAAGCACGATCGACCCTCCGTTACGCGCAGCACTGCCACTGCCGCCGTTGGGGACCTTCCTGTGCAGGGCGGCCCTTCGGCGTTGGTCAGAGACCGCCAGGGGTCAGAGGCAAAGTCTGAGACTGGGCCGGCGCGTACTCGGCCGCTGGCGGGCGCAGCGCGTATCGATAAGCTTTGCCTGCTGGCAAGAGGCATGTGAAGCCCGCCGGCGCACGCGGAAGCTGGGTTCAAGGGTGGTTGCCAGCAGTACGAACTGGCAGCTGCACGAACTGAAAGGCGCGTGGACGCACTTTGGTGAAGCGTTGCGAGCACGCCGCCGGCACACGAGCCGTCTTCAGCGCGTGGTATCGGGCTGGCTCCGCCGCGACCTTTTGCGCTGCTGCGTCCATTGGGCGCAGGTTGCACATGTACGCCGCGACTGCTCGCTATCGATTGAGCGGGTGGCTCGACGCTGGCTGCGTGCCGACGTGCTCGTCAGCTTTGAGCGATGGGTGCAGCGGACGGCGGCGCGGCGGCGTGCGTCGCTCTTGCTGACGCGTGTGGTGACGCGATGGAGGCAGCGGCATTGCGCCAGAGCCACGTTGCAATGGGCACAGCAGGCGGCGGCGCGGCGGCGTGCTTCGCTGTTGCTGACGCGTGTGGTGACGCGATGGAGGCAGCGGCATTGCGCCAGAGCCACGTTGCAATGGGTACTGCAGGCGGCGGCGCGGCGGCGTGCGTCGCTGTTGCTGACGCGTGTGGTGACGCAATGGAGGCAGCGGCATTGCGTGAGAGCTCTACTGTTGTGGGCGGCGCGACTCTGGGCGAGCCGGGACGAGCTGTCACACGGAGCCCTCGTGGCGAAGCATCGACGGCGGTGGACGCTGCGGCGGTGGGTCGAGGTGCACCGATGTCGCGCGTTGGCACGGCGCGTGCTGGCAGTGTGGCATGGGAAGGCTCTGAGCTGGGCCCTGCGCCAGTGGACTGCAACGCACGAGGCAACGCGCCTGGCGATGCACACGAAAGTGACTGTGCTGCGGCGGTGGAGGGAGCGCGAACGAATAGTAGCGCTTCGGCTGTGGGCGTCGGTTGCTCGAACGCGCGGCGCGGGGCATAGGCTGTGCGGTCGAATGGTGGCTCGCTGGATCGGTATGGGCATGGGACGTGCGCTGCGACGCTGGCACGAGCAGAGCGTGCTGCTCAAGACGGTGCTGTCCATGGGGCGTCGCATCGCTCAGCGGTGGCGTCTGAGGGACGCTGCTTGGGCGCTCAGGCGATGGCATGCCGCTGCTACCGCGCGTCATGCAGCCACGCAGCTTGCTATCCGCAGCGTGCGCTACTGGGTGGGGCGTCTCCGGACTCCGGCGTTGGATCGCTGGAGGCGACTCGCACACACACGTGCCCATGTTCTTGCATTAGCGCGAAAGCTGATCATACGCTTACGGATGCGCGAGCTGCGCGGCGCGTGGGCGCGGCTCGGCACCGCGTCCCGTGAACGCCGGGCCCTCTGTCGCTTTGGGGAGCGTGGGGTGCGGCGATGGCTGCGTGCGGACCTCGCCTCAGCTCTGGTGCAGTGGACGCAGCGGGCGGCGGCGCGGCGGCGTGCGTCGCACTTGCTGACGCGTGTGATGACGCGATGGAGGCAGCGGCATTGCGCCAGAGCCACGTTGCAATGGGTACTGCAGGCGGCGGCGCGGCGGCGTGCGTCGCTGTTGCTGACGCGTGTGGTGACGCAATGGAGGCAGCGGCATTGCGTGAGAGCTCTTCTGTTGTGGGCGGCGCGACTCTGGGCGAGCCGGGACGAGCTGTCACACAGAGCCCTCGTGGCGAAGCATCGACGGCGGTGGACGCTGCGGCGGTGGGTCGAGGTGCACCGATGTCGCGCGTTGGCACGGCGCGTGCTGGCAGTGTGGCATGGGAGGGCTCTGAGCTGGGCCCTGCGCCAGTGGACTGCAACGCACGAGGCAACGCGCCTGGCGATGCACACGAAAGTGACTGTGCTGCGGCGGTGGAGGGAGCGCGAACGAATAGAAGTGCTTCGGCTGTGGGCGTCGGTCGCTCGAGCGCGCGGCGTGGCGCATAGGCTGTGCGGTCGAATGGTGGCTCGCTGGATCGGTATGGGCATGGGACGTGCGCTGCGACGCTGGCACGAGCAGAGCGTGCTGCTCAAGATGGCGCTGTCCATGGGGCGTCGCATCGCTCAGCGGTGGCGTCTGAGGGACGCTGCTTGGGCGCTCAGGCGGTGGCATGCCGCTGCTACCGCCTTCGGTCGCAGCTTCGAGGCTGAAGCACGCGCCCACTCCCTCTGGCGGCGCCACCGCCTGATTCACGGCTATCGACGACTTTGCAGGCAGAGGGCGCTGGCTCGAGTCGTACGTCGATGGCAGCGTGCAGACAAGCATAGCGCGCTTGTGGAGTGGCGACGCCGCGCCCTCGTGAGCGCCCGCGCCGCCGTCGTGTCTGTGGAGCGCATCTGGCGGGCAGCGGCAGCGTGGCGGCCGACTGCACTGCGGACGGCCCTTGACGGGTTCCGACGCTCGTTGGCACAGACGAAATTGGCGTCCCGCGGAGAGCTGCTAGGACGGCGCGTTCGCCTTCGCGCCGCCCACGATCACTGGTACAACCTCGCGTTCGAGTCGCAAGCACACGTAGCCCTGCTGATGCGTGCGATCGGTTTGCGGCGCACGCGCCGGCTGCACGATGGCCTGTGTGAGTGGGCGGTGGCTGCGACCAGCTGGCGCACCACACGCGAGCAGTTGCTCCGAGTCGTGCGCAATTGGAAGTACTCACAGCTCGCAGCGGGCTGGCGGTGCCTCGCGAGTGCTGCCTGCGCGGCGAAGGCGGCAGAGGCAGCCCGGTGCGAGGCCGCTGCAGCGGCGGTGCGTAGGACGGTAGGCGTGCTGAGGGCATGGGGCGTTTGGGTCGTTCTATGCCAGCCCGCATGGCGGCTACGCCGGTGTGTTAAGAACGGCAAGATCGGTCCACTGGCGCGCCTCTGGCGCCGATGGTGGAGGCGATACGTTGGCGGTCGGAAGCTGCGACGGCAGCGCAGTGCGTTCGAGCTCCATCGAGCCCGATTTGACGAGGACATGCGGCGTGTCAGTGGCATCCCTCGCCCTACGGCGGTCGCGATGCCTCTGATGTCCACGGCGCGGCCGCTGGCGACAAAGTCGCCCCAAGTGGTGCGCTCGCCTTTGTCTCCGGTTGCGAGCTGGCCGCGAAGAGTGATCTCGCCGCGAGGTGTTATCTCGCCGCGAGATGCGATCTCGCGGCCTCTGACGAGCCCCGCCACCCCCTCACATGCCAACGCCACGCATGCCATCCCCTCACATGCCATCCCCAGTCGCCCCACGCCCGATCAAATCCGAGCGCTTACGCCGCGGGCCGCGGCTGTGGCGGCATCGACGCAGCCAGCATTCGATGCGCATGAGCCCTCACTAGCGAGCAAGCCCTCACAGCCGCTGGCTGAGCCGCCGCCGCCTCCGCCGCCGCCGTTTGCTCCGGGTTCGCGCACGACTTCTTCTGTGCGCGACCAGTCGACTATGTGTGAGGCCACGCGGGAAGAGTTTGCGCCGGAGCCGCCACGGTCAGCGTGGGTGTGTGCCGACACGATCGAGTTCGCCCCGTCCAGTGCCCCATCTGCCCCATGGGCCCCATCTGCCCACTGGTGCAGTCCCTCGGCCAGTCCCTCCGGACCCCACCCTGAGCCAGATCGGAGCGAGATGCACTTCCACAACCATGGCACCATAGCTGCCCACCATCGCGCCATGGTTGCCGGTAACAGCCCCAGCGGGAGCAGCAGCCCTCGATACCAGAGCCCGCCCGCCCCACGCTCGCGCCCGTTGCCGAGCCAAGGAGAGATGACGAGCGTCTCACCAAGAAAAAACCCCGCCGCCCCTCACCGTGCCCCTCGCCCTGCCCCTCGCTCATCCTTGAGCTCATCCCATCGCCCACCCCCCCGCCCTCGAGCTCGGTCCCTCGAGGGCGGGACCTCGATCCCGAGCTCGCCCCCGAGCTCCGCCTACTCGGGCTCCGCCTACTCGGGTTCCGCCTACTTGCGCGCGAAGATGAGCGCCATCGAGCTCGGCTGGCACACAACCAACGCCTGGCCATCAACAGGCCTGTTTGAGAGGTACGGACCGCCTGAATTGAGAATTCATAACGTAGTATACTCGTAGTCTGTAGACCGGACCGGACGCGTATCGACACGACGCAGTGTTCCGCGCGTCCGGTCCATCGGTTCGTCGTGCCTCTCAACTCGAATCGTCGCGTTTTAGTCGCGTTATAATGCGGTGTTCCGTCCGGCCCATCGGATATCGTGTGGTCTTCCTGTGCTTCACACTTCTTAGGGATGTTAACCGCGGCGTCGAGCCGCTGAACAGGACACGAATGCGCGTCGCACTTGGGGTGACGTGACACGTGACGTCACACAAACGCGCATCTCATTACTCCAGATTAGGAATCTGATGTTTCATGCATGCATGGTATGTTGGTTTACACCCGCCCGCCGGCGCATACGGCTCGGCGTCGAGCTGTTGCGCCCACCACCCTTAACGTTGTTCGCCCTAGAAGACAACCAATCTAGCGCCTAGGCGCTAGAACCCACCGCTCAACTGAGGACTCGAGAATGACGAACGTCGTCGCGTTTTAGTCGCGTTTTATTGCGATATTCTTATGTATACGATTCGATTGAGGCCGCGCGGGTCCCGGGTGAGTGTGGTTCCTCGGATGACCCTCGAGACTCTCCTAACCGAGGCTAACCGCAACGAGACATGAAATGGTGGGGGGGCGATGTAAGTGCACGCGTTCGCAACGCGTGAGCCGCGCCCGCGTGGGCCGCGGTATGTGCTGCAATGTGCGGCATTCGGTCGCTCCGTCCACCGGCCAAAGCGATGAGCGTCTGGGGGGGCACGCTGGTGCACCGGGCGGCGCGCCGCCCAAAGTTGCCATGCATTCCCCGTATTCGATATTCGCCGCCCACCTGACATTGTTGAGTTACACTGGGGAGCCACGGACACGCACGGGACGGACACAGAGTCACAGATTACACAGACGATACACAGACGACGACCTCTCACAACGCAAGCCGACTCATAGACACGGGCACAGGACCAGGCCACGACACCGGTGCCAACCCCGCGGCTGACTCGGTGTCAGAAGAGGCCACCCCTGCAAACCCAACCCTGGTTACCCTGCCCCCTCCCACTCCCAGAGCTCACCTCCCAGGGGTCACCACCGTTGGGATCAAGATCAGATTGCATCAGCCGTGTGCTGCTGTTGATTCCGCATCTCAAGCTCTCGTTCGAGCGTCCTTCGGCTGTACTTGGACAACCCCCCCGCCCTCCGCCTTTGACTTGGAGTTGTCTCCGGAGCGCGCTCTCTGCTGACGCAAATGTACATAAAATAGAGTACAGAGATAGCGGGGACTGCACTTACAAACCCGATCCAAAGTCCAGTGTGACCATTGTAGATTGGCCGATCGATCCCCAGGCGAGTCGCCTCATTCTCCGCAATGGTGACGCACTCGTCGGTGATGGTCACGCACCACATTGAGCCGCGATTGACGATGCTTTCTCGTATTGCCTCGTTGTCTGCCTGCGCCGAGACTGTGAAGATGAAAAAGTCGAGCGCCGCCAAGAGCACGTCCATTACGGCTGGTAGGAAGAGAAAGAACATCCGTTGTATTGATCCCATTCCCTTGCCATGGTATTCATCCCACATGTCCTTCAGGTCTCCAGCACTGGCAACGGCAGCGGCACCCAACTCTGTATACCCAAGCGTCGCCACCGCCTCGAGATCTTCTTCCAACTTGACCAGCGTCTCCTGCTGAGTGCGGCCATCAGCGAGCAGCTGATTGAGACAGTCGCTGTCTTTCAATACTGTGATGATCGGCAGGATGCGGTTGGCAGTGTTGATGACGACAAACTCGAGCGCTACGTCGGCCACCAGCATGACGAGGAGCATGGGGCCACCCGTTCTGGCGCCGCCCAAGGTTTTGGGGAAGGCCAGCAGCAGCAAAGCTGCCGTGGAGAAGAACTCGAGGACGAGATCGGCGAGGTTGGCCGCATAGAGCAGGTTGATGTCGTCGCGAGAGATGAAGCCCACGTCCTTGCACAAAGGGGAGTCTTGGCAGAGCGTGCTGTGCTCGATGGCGGCGAGGGCAATGGCCGCGCAGACGCTGGTGTCCGTACCGGCACCGGCGAGAGCATCTTTGGCGAGGTCGCAGCCTGGAGAGGCAGAGATGTTGTAGCGGTGGGTGGGCGAGACGAAGCACTGGTCGGGTGGCGGAGGAGCTTGCGGAGGAAGCGGCGGCTGGGGCGGCGGTGACGGCGGCGGTGACGGTGGCGGCGGGGAGGGCGGTGGTGGCGACGGCGCTAAAAGGATCCGTTCGGTGACAGTCGGTGGAGTGGTGGCCTCGACGGTTACAATGTTGCCGAGAGCGGCGGTGAGTGCAGAGGGCGAGATGGAGGCGGTGCGCAGTGTGGTGAGCATCGTGGCGGCGGAGGCATTATTGGTGGCGCGGATGCTGGATGTGACTGTCACGGAGGCGGCGGTGACGGAGAGGGAGATGGCAGAGGTGGAAACGCCGAGAAGGGCGGCGAGAGCGGCAGTGTAGGCGATTCGGTCGAAGGCTTCGACGGTGCCGGAGAGCGTAGCGGTGTGGATAAGCAAAGGGAGGGCGGTGGCTCCGGGAGGGCGAGGGGGGTAGGCTGGGGGGGGCGGCGAGGGTGGCGGCATGGGAGGTTTGGGAGGTGGGGACGGTGGAGGTGGGGAAGGGGGAGGGCGAGGAGGTGGGGACGGTGGTGGTGGTGAGGGTGGCGGCGGTGAGGGTGGCGGCGGGGAAGGAGGCGGGGAAGGCGGGTTTGGTGGGTGAGGAGGGTAGGGGTTGATTGGGGGCGACGGTGGCGACGGTGGCGACGGTGGGGGCGAGGGTGGGGGCGGTGACGGTGGCGGCGGCAATGGCGGTGGCGAGGGTGGTGGCGGCGACGGCGGCGGCAGCAAAGGCGGAGGCGAGGGCGGCGGAGAGGGAGGTGGTGGCAAGGGAGGCGGTGAGGGTGGTGGAGGTGATGGAGGCGGGGACGGCGGCGGCGGAGATGGTGGTGGTGACGGGGGTGGTGGGGAGGGTGGAGGGGAGGGAGGTGGCGAGGGTGGGGGTGGCAATGGTGGCGGAGAGGGAGGCGGTGGAGAGGGTGGAGGA
>Ga0210247_100293_pt1 | contig 45965 bp, 25 predicted proteins | sample ChrtobMetP3_16mM_FD_155449 | JGI IMG/M metagenome (GOLD analysis project Ga0210247, IMG submission 155449) | Chrysochromulina tobin associated microbial communities from unialgal haptophyte culture, Seattle, Washington, United States - P3_16mM | ecosystem: Host-associated > Algae > Haptophytes >... | reverse complement strand
CATCCAGGCCGAATCCATTGTCGTATTCGCCTGCGCCGTACATTTCAGACCCGGGTCTGAAATGTACTGGCCGCAGGCAAATCGGAGCGCGAACCGCTGCCTGTGAGGCCTAGGCAAAAAGGCCCCAGGTCTCAAATGGGAGTCCGATTTGGGAGAAAAGAGGCGAAGTGTTTCTTGTTGAAACCAACAGTATTAGTGACGCTTTCCTCACTTTCTCTCTGACAGTGTGGAGCGGCAAAGCGAAACTACCGACCGCCGCCCGGCGGAACATAGTTAGTTCGAAGGCGCCGTCTGCCGTGCCGGTCGAGCGCGGCGCTTCCTACACGTAGTACGTAATAATACATGGAATATGCGGTATGCATGCCAATCGGAGCGGTCTCGTGAGCTCGGGCGTCTGCTCGGGCGTCTGCTCGGTCGCTCGTCCCCGGGCTCGTCGGTCGGGCTCGACAAATTACCCACGTATAATGTGGTCGGGCGTCGGGGACGTCCTGCCCAACACCGCTTCAACTAGTCTTTACTTTGGGCCCAAGCCCAGCCAAGAGCCCCAAGACGTTGCTTTGGGCGCCCTGGCCCAAGCCAATCCCATCCATAAAGAGCTTAGCCTGGGCCTGTTCCAGGCTAAGGAGGCCAAAGGCTGCGCCCGAGGTGCCTAGTAGCTCAGCAAAGAAGACAGCATGCTGATGGAGTCGAAAGCCTGAATGCTGATCCACGCCGTCGATGGCGTAGCCGTACGCACGTGCCGATGCAAAGCCGCCGAGGACGCAAAGTGCAGTTTGCAGTCCGAGGCGCGGGGGAGACGTGCGCAGCGCATGGCTCACCGCCAACGCGGTCCCACTGTAGTAGGATCGGAGCTCGGCGCGTCCGGCCACTGTGAAGTCGTTGAAGCGGAGGCCGTCGCTCGCAAGGTTCTTGTCCGGAATGAGGAGCATGCCGATAGCGAGCATGAAGAAGACGACGCTGAGGAGGCGCAGATAGTTGAGCACGTAGATCGATACCTCCTCAACCGTCACGGGCGCCACCGGAGGGGTGACGGCAACGGTGACGGCACCGGGTGGCAGCAACGTCACCTCTTCAGCAGGTGCAGCCTCCTCGGCGGGAGCTTGACGACGGGCGCGGGCACAGGGAGACTGCACTGCAGCGGGCACGTGGGCGAAAAGTGCTTCGTTCTGCGCAGACACGAGCGCTGCACGTACTGCCTCTTGCATCTGAATGGGCCTAGAGAGCACCCCTCCAGAAAGCGCCGAGAGGACGCCGTCGCCGGTCGCATCGGCAGACACGCCAACATTCTCGAACGACTGGTTGTAGCCTAAGAACGGGATCGTTGCAGCCACGCGTGGCGGTAGCGGCCATCCCGAGGAGAGCCCCACATGGTAGCGATCGCCATCGTAGATCACGCATGCACAAAAGTCGACAGTGCTGTTCTCGACCTCGACAAGACCACTCTCGAGGCCGATTCCAATGTGCGCGCCCGAATCTTCTCTCGCCGCCCTGGCCCGATTCTTAGCGCCCAGCACGGTCTCTTCCAGCCCCAACGGTTGCTCACGCACGCCGCTCTCAGTTGCCATCCCACGCACGATGTAGGAGTTGGCATAGGGGCTCGACTGCAGCGAGGGCCACTCATTAAGTGCAGCCTGAGTAGCAGCTATCTTACCGGGGTTGGTCGAGCCGACCATCGCCACGGGAATCTTGACAACCTTGGAGGTCGGCCTTTTGGCTAAGTCAAGGTACCGGCCAGCGGCACGCGCTGTATGCTCTTCCATAGCCGCAAGTAGCTCCGTCAGCGAATCGGCCACTGTGTCGGCGCGAGCTGGAATCAGATTGAGGACTGGCGAGAGAGCCTTTCCTGGCTCCGGTACGCTGCCGCGCTCGTCGTCGGGCTCCTTGTAGGTCGACCCTATCGGCGATTCCAGTACGGGTCTGTCTGCCGCCGCCGGGGGCGATGGCAGCAGCCGCGCGCCGAAATCCAGTCGCACGCGGCAGCTTTTCTGCTCGTCTGCCTGACCCGCCGCCTGATCCGCTGCGTGCGGCTGCAGGTGTGGCTGCGACTGTGGCTGCGGAGGTGCGCGTGGCGATGGCTGCGGCTGCGGCGAGAGCTGCGATTGCCATGACGATGTCGGCGAGAACTGCTGCCCCACAGCCGTCGGGTGCGGCGAGAACTGCGGCTGCGACGATGACGACGTCGGCGAAAGGCTCGCAATAGACACCGCGGCGGGCTGCTGACGCAGCGCTGAGGTGGGCCGCAGGCCGAGCGCATCGTCGTCTAGCAATCCCCGCTTCTGCAATCTATCATCTAGTGGTCGCATCAGCTTGTCATCAGGTGAGACTGATTCAAGCCGATGCCCCATTCTGAAACGATCATCGAGTGTGATCCCAAGGGCTCTTACCTGGTCGGCCACTTTGGCGATGGTCTCTTCAGTGCTGCGCGACATTGAGGATGCCGGTCAGCGCGGCGCGCGCGCGCGCGCGCTGGCGCCGACTCAATCTTACTCCCAAGTTTACCGGCGGCGCATCATCATGAATTCAAAAGCGAAGATCGGTTGTTCATGTATAGACTTGACTCTAATTATGAATTCACACAGCACGCAAACAGCCACTTCACCGTTCAAACCAACGAGGGCGCGGATTCGTTTCATGGTTGATTCAAAGTCAGCGCCAACTTTATTTGGTCTCAGCTTCCCAACGTCTGTACTGAACACTTGCCTCACCAAAGCGCCGTCCCGGCGGAACTTCCAAATTCCTGCACTCCAGCGAAGGCCGGTCACGGCCGCTAGGCGGTGCGCCGCGCCGCCGACGCAATGGGCTGCGCCGCATCGCGCCCGGCGGACGACTTCTTCGACGCGCCGGAGGCGCCCGCCATCTGGTGCTACCTTGACGATGCACTCAATGCCACCTCGCCGTGGATGCCCTTTCTTCCCGACCAGTGCGCTAAGCTGGAGGCGGCGTGGCTCTCCTCTTGCAGCCAGCCGGATCGCATTTGCATCGTGGATCTGGATGGTTTGCTCTCCGTCAATGTGTCCTCCATGAAGCTCATCAACAAGCTGCAGCTCAAGGACCAGCGCCCTGTCCGACGGCTCGCCTATGATGGGCGCCCGCGCCCGATGGTGGATGGACCGATGGTGGCGACTCTCGGCAGCGGCGTCCCGCTCGATAGGCATTATGACGGCGCCGAGCTGAATCCGGGTGGCGACGCGTACGATGGCATTCCCGACTCGCCGATAGCGTCCGGCCGCTCGTCGTCCTCCGACGAGCAGCCACGCAAATTCTCTCCTGAGGCTGTCGGCATGCCAAGGCAGCTGGGCACGTCCAACAAGACGGCCCCGCCCGTCCCTGATACAGCCGGCGGGCTCTTTTGGCACTACTTGAACAAGGCTCCGCCTAATGACGCTCCGGTCGAGCCCGACACTGTTCAGCGCTGGGGCGAGTTGTCGCCTGCAGTGAGGGGCGTGTCCTTTTTTGGCACGTCCGGCTCGGCACCTGGTTCGAGCTCCTCTTCGTCTCTGTACCCGGTGAGCTCCGAGCTCAACTTCCGGCTCGCGCTGTGGCAAGGCGACGTGACGAGGCTCAAGGTGGATGCGCTCGTCTGTTGTACCGACGAGTCCCTCCGCGGGCCGAGCAACAGCGTCGCTGAGGCCGTCGCGGAGGCCGCGGGCGCCGAGCTGCGTGAGGCGTGCGCAAGGCTTGCAAAGGAGGGCTGCTTGGTTGGTGAGGCGCGCGTCACACGCGGGTTTGGGCTGCCCACGAAGCACGTGATCCACACGGTGCCTCCCGTGGGCGGCATGCCCGAGTCCGCATGGCCGAGTGCTCTGGGACGGCCCAGCTCACCCAAGACACCAGAGCCAAGCCGGTCGAGGGCACAGTCGCCCCCCTCGTCCTCGTCGCGGCGGCGGCGCCAGCGCGCGGCGGGTGTGGACGACGACTCGGAGGCGTTGCAGCTCGAGCGGTGCTACACGAGCGCGCTGGCCGCCGCGCGGCTGCTGCGTTGTCGCACCGTCGCGTTCACGTGGCACGACCGCGGGTTGAACGACGACGCATCACGCAAGCGTGCAGCGCACGTGGCGCTGCGCATCGTTCGCCAGCTCCTCGAAATGCCATCGGCGCGCGGCAAACCCGAGCTGCTCGTGCTCGCCTTTCGGCCGGCCGCGGTCGACGCGGCCGAGGGCGCGGTGCACAAGCTGTACAGGGACGAGTTGCTCCCAGCCTACTTCCCCCGCTCGGCGTCCGAGGAGCGCGCAGCAATGCAGACCACGCCTGTCCTCCCTAAGCTCGAGTCCGCGCGGCTGCTCCCGCTCTCTGGGCGGCAGCTTCGCTCCTCGCCCTCCAAAGGCTCCGGGGCACACCGCTCCGGCTCGCCCGCCCGCGGCCTGTTCGACAGGTACAATCGCGAGCGGCTGCCGGGAGGCGAGGGCTTCAGCTCGGATGATGAGGATGATGACGACTCGATCGGCGCCGTCGCAGGCGAGTTTTTGCTCGAACCTGTCTCCGACGATGTCGACGAGGTGCCCGACCACCCTGACGCACGCTACGCACCGATGAACCGGTCGAACCCGAAGCCTTCGCCTGGGGCGAAGCGCCCCGAGGTGGATCTCTGGGGCCGCTCGCGCAAAAATCCCATGCTCGATGCGTGAGGGTGCACTGGGACCGGTGCCGAGACCGCAGGACCGGGACCGGTTTAGGACCGGTGGTGGCGCAGGCCTGGGCTCGCGTATGGCCTCGTTCCGCCGTGCTCGTGGGATCCATCTGGGTCTGCACTGAAATCTGAATGCGCCAATCCCCGCGTCTTGCTTGTCGCATGTCGCGCGGGGTCCGCGGCGCGCGTGATGCCGGTGCGTATGAGTGCGTATACCCCGTACTGCACACTGAGTGTGAGACTCAGACTGTTTCAAGTTGCATGTGGGTCATTGGTGTAAGTCATTTGTTCAATGTCGGGACCCAATACCCGCGGCCGCGCCTGCTCGCGAGCGCACGAGCCGAGCGGGGGCGTAGGGTAGCCTATGTCGCACAATACATACACGAGACAGACCCATGACGCGACGGACGCCGACGCGGGCGCGTTGATGCCCACCGCACACACCGGATACGCGTGCACAGTCACGGGTCTCCGCGCGCCGGGCGAGCGTGGCGGGCGGGAGGCGGTCCGACTCTGCCGTTACTCTGCCGTGCACCGGCCCCACCGCATCGACCACCGCAGCCCGGACCGCGGACGCGAGCGGGGTGTCGACGAGGATGTCAAGCAGCGGCGCCCGCGCGGTCCGGCGGCGGTCCCGGAACGCGATGTTCGTCCCCGCGGCGGACCCCGAACGCCCGATAGCCGATACTCACCGTTCCCAGACTACAGTGGACCTCATACATATTTGCTGCTTTGAGCTTTGTTGGTATGTGATAGGAGTTTAGTGTTTACCGAAAAGTAATGCGCGCACCCGTGGGAAATCGTCGCTCGTTGGTACAGATACTGTACAGTACCTGTTCATGTGAACAGAACCATTTGTTTTCGTGGAGCGAAACAAACTGTCTCCTGGGACTCTCGTCACTGTGCCCATCCCTCTATGACGAGCGACGAGGCGCCCTGTCCCCGCCAGGGGCGGGGCAGGGGGGGACAGCGCTCTCTCGTCCGAGCCGCGCCCGGCCTCGTCGTTGTCTATTTACTGTTTGGTCTTGGCGGCCACTTACATGCTACATGCATGCAAACCAAAAATTACAAATTTGTTTGCGTCCATATAAATTATTCGGCCACGAGATATTTGTTAAATTCAGTGCCGATCTCATCAGATGGGATCTCCACACAGAAGTGTGCGGATCCGCTTGCGTCGCCGCCTGCGCGCCTCGTATCTGTATAGCGCGAGCGTGCTGTGGTCACTTTCGCGTGTTTCGAGTCTCGCGCAGGCTCTCCGGCGGGCTCCTCTCATGTCAACGAAATGGCTATGGCGAGCGATCAACGAAACACCCGCCGCGGAGACAGGGGCTGATGGCAGCGACGAGCGTTCTTCCTTGTTGAAGAGAGTGGATTCGTTTGAGAGGAAGGTCCCCTTCCTGAAACGGGGCGACATATTAGCGAAGCGACACCGGGTCTTGATATTGGCACGCATCCTTCTGGCAGTGCCAGGACCCGCCTTTTTGACTTTCTCAGCCATTCAACACTTTGAGATCACTACCGTTACCGCGGGGTGGGCGCTGTCTGCGCCTATCACGCAGCTTGAGACTGGGCGAGAATTCGCGCTCGCTGTCGGGTTGATTACAGTACCGATGTGGATTCTTTCGTTCCTCATTGCGCAGATCGATAGGAAACCTGCCCAGAAGTTCGCCATAGGCAGCCGCGTGTTCGTGAAGCGCAGCAGTGGAGATGAGTTAGGAGATGAGAGCTTTGAGAGCTTTGGGTATGTGAAGAAGTACGATGCAAAGGAGCAAGTACCATACACGGTGAAGCTCGAATCTGGTACAGTCTGTACGCTCAAGAACTTCGATGAGGCGGATATCGAAAAGAAACCGGCTCAGAAGTTCGCCATAGGCAGCCGCGTGTTCTTGGAGCGTACTGGCAGCGGAGATAAGAGCTTTGGCTATGTGAAGGAGTACAATGAGAAGACGCAATTCTACACGGTGAAGCTCGATACTGGTACGCTCGAGCCGTGCGGGGAGGACTCCATGCGAGATGCAACTCCTGTGATCTCTCGTGAGCGTCTCGTGCGTCTCTGGAAATACTTCCTGAGTCTCTGGAAATGGGATCAACGGATCTGGACATGGCCAAAGGCCTTTGAGGCTGCTTTGTTTTGGGGCTGTGTCTTAGGGTACGCATTACTCTACCAAGCCGATTGGATCAGGGCGCTCCTCCTTTTTCTCCTTTTCGCCCCGTTCGTGATCGCACTGATTTTGTATATGGTCACAAAGATTGTGCAATCCATCATCGACTACCAATACAACCAAAAAGCCGAGTACCATACATTTGTGAACTTGCAAGCAGTTCGGCTCAGCATCTTGACCATCTTCGGCGTCTGTCTGACCGTCTATGCTGTGTCGGCAATGTCGCGGGTGGTCATTCCATTCAATCTGGTGATACCCTTTGTCGAGCTCTCACTCGGTGGCGTCACCTGTACGGACCGGGTCGCGTTCTGGACTGCGTTTAACGCTTCGTTCGAGAGCTTCAATGCTAGCTGCCATGCCCTGCCCAATTGCGGTTACGCTTCGTTCGAGAGCCTGTGCCAGGCCGTGCAGTACGCACCAATGGTGCAAGCTGCGAGCGTCGACTTGGTTATCGTTCTCATCTTTAATTGGTTAGCGTGGCTGGTGGGCTCGCTGCTCGTCTTTGGCACTGGCCGTGCAAGCCTAAAGAACGGCTACGCGCAACTGCTCTCCAAACACATGCTCGTCGCCATGGTGCTGGGCCTTGGGCAATTGATGAGTGCGTGCTACTCACTCATGCGCCTCCTTACTCTCGTGCCCATGCTGCGGCTGCCGCGCCCGGCTGCCTACTTTGACGAAAAGGAGTTGATGTATTGGGAGCTACCTCTCTTCTGCTACGATACGTGCACGTTGAACTATTATTGGATTAGCATCTTCGTGCACGTGCTCATCGCCGTTTCGCTCAACTTTGACTTCCTCAAAAAGTATGCAGAGGCCATCGGCGCCGGAGACCAAGCAGCCATCGATAAGCTCAAAGAGAAGATGAGGAAGGAAGGCAAGTGGAGCGACGAGGCTCCATATTTCTATTTCATGTCAGCAACTTTTGTGAAAGAGTGCACGACCCGATGGTTGCCTCCCATGCAGGAGCTGCGTCGCGACGGTCACCTGGAAAAGAAACAAATCCGTCTCGTCGACTCGTTTGAACAGGCGGAAGAGGAGGCACGGCTTTCGAAGGAGAAGGCGGCGGTCGAGAAGGTGGCGGCCGAGAAGGCGGTCAATGGCAAGGAGATTGGCAAGGGCATCGACGCGTCGAATGAAGCGGCCGAGAAGGAAGCGGCCGAGCCGGCCGAGAAGGCGGCGGCCGAGAAGGCGCTGGCCAAGAAGGGAATTCAAGGCATTGACATGGTTGATGGCATCAACACATTCAAAATCAAGGACGTCCTCTTCGTCAGCCATCGCTGGGAAGAGCCTAGTCGGCCCGATGTCAACGGGGTGCAGCTGCTAGCCATCAAGGAGTATCTGGAGAAACACCCCGAGATCAAATGGGTCTGGTCCGACTATTCATCGATGCCCCAGAAAATCGGTGGCATCGACGCTCGGACTCAAAAGGAGAGGGCCAAGTTCCAACTGATGCTCGAATGCATCACCAACCTCTACCTGACCGCGCAGGTCCTCATTCTCCTCGATGGGTCGTACGCGTCCAGGTTCTGGACGCTGACGGAGGCATGGTGCTCGATGCAGACGGCCACAAAAGACGGGCTTCGGAATTCTATTTCCTCAACGGTGGATGCTGACTTTAAGGGCTCGGATGTGCAAGTCGGGTCGAGATGCACTATCAAGTGCATCCACAACGCAGCTAAAGGAACGACAAGCAAGGGTCTTGTGGATCTGGTTGCCACACAGACACCTAAGGCAATGCATGGAATCCTCGAGAAGCCGGACGTGAACGTCACCAACGCAAAGGACAAAGAGACCATGCTGCCCAAGATCCTGGAGATCGATAAAGATGTCATTCAGGGCTTTAAGAACGGCTTTAAGAAGCTGCAGAGCAACCAGAACCCTTCTCCACAGCCAAACTCGGGAAAGCCAGCCAAAAAGGCTCAGGTTGCTCCTGCTGACTCCACCGGTGATGTCACTGCCTTCAACGACCAGTGAGTCATACGCAGTGTCGATACGCAGTGTAAATGGCTAGTAAATGGCCCCCACACACCGGTCACCGCGAGTACGCGGCGGACCATGCGGGTATGCGAAGAACATGCGAGACGGTTGACGCATGACGGTTGACGCGTGACGGCCCAGCCCAAATTGCTCTCGTCAACGAGTGGGCGTCCGAAACGGGGGATGCGGGCGCTCGGCGACGGCCCGTCGAGCAGGACGACAGCAATTTTGGGCCTGGTGACGGCTAAGCGCGGGCTAAGCGCGGGCGGCGGTTACGCGAAATCCGTTTGCACCGTCGGTGCTTGGTCTGCGGGCCAGGCGAGAACAGAGTCAGAGAGAGAGAGAGACGGTGGGACGGTACCGGGCCGCGGGCGCGAGGCGGGCAGAGGCCAGAGCAGGGACTTCGCTAAGGAGTAAGGACTTTATCTTCGGTCGCGTTGTCGTCGGGCGAAATTCCGGAATGGTTAACAGTAAGTCCCACGCCACGCCGTGCACGGCACGGCTCCGGTGCCCGGAGGCGCGGATGCGGCACGCATGCCCATGCGATGCCCGGCGGCGCCGCGGCGCGCGCCCGCGTGGAGCGCGGCGAAGGGCGATGCTCGGCATCTTTCACGTCATGACCTGTGTCGTGTGTGCCGCCTCTAGCTCGGCTAGAGACGACGGTTTTAGAGACGACGGAGACAGTCCCGCACGCGCCCCCCACGCCCCCACAGCGGGACATCGTACGTATACAGACATACACACACATACCCGACACCGGACACAGGACCCGGAACGCGATACAAAACCGACCCCACCGCCGTCCCCGCACTACTGTGTAGCGTGTGCCTTGCTGTACTCCGGATACCCACATGTGCGCCCACAGAGCTACCTGCTACCAGCCCCAAACGTACATTGCCTATGCCCACAAGAGCGGGCACAAAGCCGAACAACCGCAAACCCCCTCGCCTGCGCGGGCCGCCGTGGCCATCCTCATCATTCCGCCTCATGCGAGATCGTACACCATCGTTGATGGCATCATTGTGGGCATCATCATCGTCATCATCCTCTCGCACGCATCATCATCATGCCTGCCATGCAATCCTCGCCTCCCTATATGTCCCAACTTCCCGACGCGCTCGCCGCACCATGCAAGTAATACTCTCCAACGCACGCCGGCCCGTTTGGTCATTTGGCCATTTGGTCATTTGGTCGTCTTTCAGTAGGGCTGTGGGACCCCGTCGCACCTGCCGCTGTATTCACAGGCAGATTCGATTAAGAGGGGGCTGGAGGGGGAGGGGGGCTGCGACCGGTAGGCACGCGGCCGCCGCGCCTTTTCCTCCTGAGTCCTCCTTAGTCCTTGATGATCGATAGCCATGGCCGCTCAGCGCTCGTGAGCAGAGGAGTAGACACGGGAATGGACACGGGTGCAAAATTAGGGGGCGACGAGGGTGATCGAGCGTTGAGGGTGCGCGTGTCGAGAGCAAGCGTACGCGTCGCCTCCGCCGCCGCCGCCGCCGCCGCCGCCGCCGCCACAACCGCGTCTGCCTTGTATTCGGCCGCGCTCTTGCCGCTCGTGCTCCCGTATTGAAAGCGACCAGCGGCCGCAGAGCCGTTGGAGAAACCACTCGTGTAGGCATCGGAGATGGCCTGGCCAGCGGCTGGAGAGGCCGAGGGTGAGGAGGTCTTCTTAGCGACAGGCGTCTTGTACGGATACTTTTGGGCCTGCAGATCCAGGTGACGCATGTACGCGGCGTTTGAGGCGGCCGAGAGGAGGAAGGCCCTGGTGGGCTTTGCCCATCCCGCATCACACGCCGCACACCGAGGGTGCTTGAGAACCCACTGATGGAGCTCCGCGAGCTGCGCACGCAGCTGGTGGGCTTCTTCGGCCGCCGCGTGTGCCGCCATACGATCGATCCCGGCATTGTCGAGCGCGCGCTGCTTCTCATCGAGCGCCGTCTCGAGCGTCTGCACCCGCGCCGAGTGTGCCTGCATCGCCCGTCGCGCATCGTTCGCGTTTACGCCGTTGAGCTCGGCGAGCGCCTCGCTCATGCGGTCGTTGGCACCGCGCGCCGCGCTCAGCTCCGTTCGAAGACCCTCCACCTCCGCCACGGCGCCCTGATGCTTGAGACGGTACTCCTCGTACGAGCCCGTCATCTTTTGGAGCTGCTCCTTCTGGAACTGGAGCTGCTCTTGGTTGAGCTGCAGCTGGATCTCGACGCGCGCGAGCTCGGTCGCCGCACGCGTCGCCGTCTCGGTCAGTCGTGTCGTGTCGGCTGCATGCTGCTCCTGCAGCGCCGACAGCCTCGCTTCGGCTCGCTCGATCTCGACGCCAAGCGCCGCCGCCTCCGCGCGCGCCGTGTGCCCTTCATTGCGCAGCCTCACGATCTCAACCGTCGCCTTGTCCATATCAGCCTTGAACGCAGCACTCTGTTCTTCGAGCGACTTGCGGAACCGTTGGCCCTGCTCCCGGATGAGCACATCACTCGCGTCCTTGGCTTGAGTGAGCGCCGCGGTGTGCTCGCGGGTGGTGCGCGCGGCCGCCCGCTCCATGGACGTGATGAGCTCGCGAGCGGCGTTCACCTTCTCCGTCTCGTGCTTGAGCTCGATTGCAATCTGCGCCACCTTCTCATCGGCACGCCTCTCCACGTCAGCCCGCGCACGCTCATAAGCGATCTGACGCTCTGAGAGGTCCCTCCGCAAGCGCTCAAGCTCGTCGGTCGTCGATTTGAGGCTCACCTCGAGCGTGCTCACCTTGCGCTCGTACTCGAGAAGCAGTGCGTTCCGCTCCGACATCCACTCGCGCTGCGCCGTCGTGAGCGCTTGGTCGATGGCGCTCGCCGCTCGCCGCCTCTCAGCGTCCAGCTGCAGCCGGAGGCCCGCCCGCTCCTCGGCAGCGCGCGCCTCAGCCTTGGCGACCGCCTCAGCGCGCGAGGCACGCGCCTCCTCGAGCACTTGCCGCTGCCGCTCGGCCGCGTGTCTCTCGCGCTCCTTGAGCACCTCCGTGAGCTCCGCTTGCTGTTCGAGTAGCACCTTCTCTGCCGCGGCCGCCTGCGCCTGCATCGCCCGATCAAGCTTATAGGCCGCGGCAGCCGCCTCCTCGGCCGCCGCGCTCGCAGCTGCGGCCGCTCCCTCTGCCACCTCAGCCCGGTGCTTCTCGTCCAGGCGCACTGCGCGCTCGCTCCCCAGTTCCGTACGCAGATGCTGCACCTCGGATCTCCATTTGGCGAGCTCCGCATCGGTGCGCTGCTCCGTTTGCGACTTGAGTGCTTCCGCCGATCGCGCGGCGGCCTCGGCGGCGGCCGCGCGCATGCGCGCGCGCTCCGCCTCCGCGACCGCCTCAGCGCGCGCACGCCTCGCCGCCTCCGCGTCGGAGCGCTCGCGCCGCGCAGCCGCGAGCACCGAGTCTGCCTCGAGCTCCGCGGCGTCGGCGGCCTCGCGCTCGAGGCCCGCCTGCCACCATGCGCTCGCCGCCTCGGCCTCGGCCGCTGAAAGCGCCGCGTTCGCATCACGCTGCGTAGCAGCGAGCGTCGCGCGCAGCCGGGCAGCCGCCGATGCAGCCCAGCGTTCCTCATCAGCCCGCTCCGCCCAGCGATCCGCGGCTGTCCGAAGGTGGTCCGCCGACGACAGCAGCTCGCTCGCGCGCATGCGCAAGCGCGACGCTTCGGGCGAGGGTGATCGCGAGGGCGAGCGCAATGGAGAGCGCGACGGCCTGTACGCCGTGTCCAATGTCTGGGCAGACGACGGAGGTGAGACCCACACGTTCGACGGCCGGTGACGAGTGTACTCAGCCGTGTGTGGCAATCCCGAGGTCTCCCTCGGCGAATAGAGACCGCGTGCCCGCGGTGGAGAGGTGGACTTGCGCGGGCTGTCCATGTCGTACGAAGACATGAGAGCTCTGAGCGCGTGCAGGTCGAGCGCGTGCAGAATGCACGCTGGGAGGGCTCTGCTCTGCTCTGACGATCGTTTCGAAACTGCGAAAAACCATGTAACAGACCGCCGCGGTGCTCGGTTTTCCGGCCCGCGGATCTCGTTTAAAAATGAATGTGGGGGATTATCGGAGTCCACATGGAATGATTGAACCTCAAAGTACCGATGCTCGATGTGAAAAATGCGGTCCCGCTCCCGCCGCGCTCAGACGCACATCGTCGGCTGACCCGAGGACGGGGCGTCCTCCCGTTACACCGCGGAATATTCCAAACGCCGCCGCGGTGTGCGCACCGCTTGCTCGGTGACACGTGCAGTCGTGCCACTGCCACTGCCCCCATGCCCAACCTCCTCCACGGTCGAGTCAGCTGACGTCGGGCGCGAGGGGCGGCGGCTCCGGCGGCAGATCGTCGAGTAAGGGCGGCGGCTCGCTCTCAGGGTCAGCCTTTGCGATGACGGCCTTCTCGAGGGCCTCGGCCACCTGCTGCGCCGCCGCGTCCAGCGCGGACTCCATTTGCAACGCCGCGGCGTCGCCACTCCCTTTGCCGCTGCCGATCCCGCCAGCCGCGGCGAGCTCATCCAGCCCGCGCTGCACCACCTGGCTTGCTCGCTCGCAGCCGACGAAGCGGGCGATGGACCAGTCGGTGCCAGTCTGAGAAAAAGGCGCGAGCATTGTCCGCACGAGCAGGCGCAAGTCGAGCACCTGGAGCGCTCGAGGAGGCGGCCCAGGCTTCCCCACAGCCCTCCAAGTGAGCGTAAGCCCCTCGTGCGTGAAAAAAGCGGGGAGGACAGTTGGCGACTGAAGCTCCTCGCATAGAATCACCGGGATCTGCCAGTAACTAGGCAGCCCCGCCTTGTCGAGCTGCTGCACAAGGTGCGAGCGCATGTCTTTCGTGAGAGCCGCCGATCCGCGGACCACAAATGGATGGTCGCCCTCGGCGTCCGCCCAGCCGACAACGAGCGCGAAGGCGTGCCCAAGCGGCATGGCACCGAGAACGAGGTTGAGGTCGGCGCACGCTTGCTGCGCCTGCACTAGCGACCGCTGTGCCTCGTCCGGATCGATGAAGAAAGCACACACCGGCTCTGGCGACTGGGTACCATCGCTGTCGGAAAAGGTCATTGGCATGAATCGCTTCGCGCCACTCGAGGTGTGGTGGTTCATGATGGCGAACGTGGGTACAACGTCCAGTTTTGCAACGAGCTCTTGTATGCTCAGCTGCGGCACCTGTACAGCGGCTTGCGGAGCAGACCATGACGGCTTTGCCTTGGCTTTTGTGTTGGTCGAGCGTTCAGGCTGCGTGCTCCTCGGCACCGCGCGCTCCTCGGCGGCCCTGGCGACGGCAGCCGCGAGCAACAAGTCCTCGTCCTCGGCTACGAGTGAGCTTTTCGGTTTCTTGCCCATGTCTCGGCCGTCCGCGTTTCTCCTTCCACGCGCGAGGAGCGAGCGAGGACGCCCGCGGCGGCGTCGATCGATGCGGTGAAACACGGAGATACCGGGTATGCATCTCGTTTCCGCGGCACCGAGGTCGTTTTGTATCATACATGTACGAACAAAGGCGCCTCAGAACAGACATCTGAACACATTCGTGTTTTGTGAAAGTCTGTTCCTGGAACTTCCTCATTGTGCGAGCACGCTTCTCCCGCAACCGCGATGGCGCAGCTCATCCTTGTCTCAGCGAGTTTGACCGGCTTCGTGCCCGGCTTTGTGCAGCTGCAGCGATCGTCAGCAGCAGCCCACAAATCGGTGCGGATGCAAGACATGTGGGTCCCACCGAAAGATCTTGGTCCACTGCCAGATCTCAAAGGCTTGTTTCCCAGTGACGTGCAGTTCCTTGATGTCGATGGCGAGGAGCTCACCTTTCGCAGCAACGAAAACGGTGCAACGGTGCAGTACTGGGTAAACGGCAAGGGTCGTATGCGATCCGCTTCAATCAGAGAGGTAGACGGTTCGCTACAGATCAGTGGGACCATCAAGAAGCCAGTGCCACTCTTCTCACTCATCGGATTCAACCTCGAGGATTTTGTGACAGATGTTGCCACTCCGAAGGATCCTGCAGTCATGAAACAGGCTATGGCGCTCGTCGGACGTGCGCCGCGAGAGGTCGTTTGACGACCGGATGTTGAAGGGAGGGGCGACGCGGCAGACCCGCAGACGAATGGTGTAGTGTGAATGAGTGCACAGCTGCATTGGATTAAGATGCCGTGCCCATATGGCTGAAGCAGAGTGCGCATCTGTAAAGTGAATGCACATAAAATGAGTACCACCCTTTTTCATAGCATCCGTAGTATATAACCTAATCCCCGAGATCTCACCGAAAACCAAGCGCCGCAACGGCGCAAGCCAACCGGATCAGCAAGCCGAAGATCCCTGCGAAGATCACGCAAGCCAAGCTAGCCGTCGTGAGCGTAGAGGCGGCACGCCCGCTCGCCCGCAGGCCCACCCCTCTTCCATTAGACAAGATCAGCCCGGCCCGCGAGCTCCGCCCTGCCTGCGCCCTGGGCCCTCCACTCTCCGCCCAGAGCGCCTGCTGTCACGAGGGCCCTAGGCTGTCCCATGGGCCGCAATCGCCCGCACAACGAGCGCAGCTGTTCAAGCGACCGCGACGCTGCGCCGTCGCTCGGGCGATCTCGGTGCACGGCGGCTCAGCTGTGACGATGTGGCCGCAGGGGGATGCCCTTTGCCGGCGGCGGTACCTGCAAGGCTGTGCGCGGCACCGATGAATCGGGCTGCGCGCTCGGCGATCATGTTGGTGGGGAGCGCCAGCTGCGCGCCTGGGATCCGTGGCATGACGCTTGCGTCGACCACACGCAGCCCGCGGATGCCTCGCACGCGCAATTGCTCGTCCACAACGTGCCCAAGGCAGCAGCCCCCTGAGAGGCCGTTGGCCGAGTGCAGCGTCTCTCGGATGTACGCGTCCACGGCGGCGTCGCTCTGCACGTGCGCGCCAGGGTACACCTCGTCCAGGCTCACTTCGCCCAGTGCACCGGAGGTGGCGAGCTTGCGTGCGAGTTCGATGCCCCGAGCGAGCGTCTGGCTATCCTCCGGGCTTGCGAGGTAGTTACACTTGATCTCGGGGGCCACCGAAGGATCGGCACAGGTGATGCGCACAGTGCCAGTCGAGCGTGGCCGGCAAGCGATCACCTGCAGGGTGAAGCCGGAATGGCCGTGCTGCACGCCCTTGCCTAGGAGCTCATACGCTTTCACTCCATCGGGGGATGGGCCAATCCCAGGGACGAAGCGCAGCTGAAGGTCTGGGAGCGCCGCATCCTTGGCGGGGCCGCCTCGCCCATCGGCCGATTTCCCCACACCATCAGAGCGCACAAAGGCACCATGGTCGCAGAAGGTGGTGCACAGGACGCCGCCGCCGCGCACCGCCCACTTGTACAGCGCCAGAGGCGAGATGATGTCGAGCCCTAGCCATCCGAGAGGCTTGATCTCTGACAAGCCGTCGCGGATGGCCGAGTTGAACCCAACGGTCACAGCCGGGTGATCCTGCAATCCAGCACCAACGGCCGGAAGGGCATGCCGTAGAGGCACACCAGCCGCTGCGAGCACAGACGGAGGGCCGATGCCTGAGAGCTGCAGCACCTGAGGCGACCCAAGCGCACCCGCGGCCAAGAGCACCTCTCCGCCCGGCGCGAGTCTGATCGTCGAGCAGCTCGTCGAGCTCGCCGTGGTCCGCTGGCCCACCCCGGCAGGCAAAGCGCCGGCGGCGCTCGCGTGTCGTGCTCCGATGGCGCCGACGGCGCGCAGTGCCGCGCGCATGGCATGCGCCGCGGGCTCGGGCAGGTCAGGGGTGCGCCCCGGATCCTGGATGGCCGTGGTTTGCATGCGCCGCTCGAGGTACTTTGAGATGGCGACCCAAACGGCCGCCGCTTCGGGAGTGGCGGGTGCCGGAAGCGTCGTGTTGGGCCAGGCACCCGAGTCCGCGTTTCCAAATAAGGAAGCACCCTCGAGGAGGCACTCCGCAACAGCCAAGAGTGCTGCATCAACGGCGGTGGCGTCGGAGGCCGAGGAGCGCGCGAGGTCAATCTGCGTCCGCGGCTCTGGATGGACCGCGTCTCGAAGCACATACTCGTGGTTGCCAATGAGCTTACGAGCGGCAGTTCCCCAGTCTTCGGCGGTGCACCCAACCTCAGCCGTGTGCCAATCGCGTACCTGATTATGGAGGCGATTCGAGACCATCACTGACGATTGACGACCATCAGGAGGCAATCAGCGACCCATCCGTGACCATCAGGAGGCATTCAGTCAGGCCAACAGCAGGTAGCCAGCGGTGAGGCCAGTCGCGTACGATTGCTTTAGAGGACGCGACGCCATTCTGCTGATGCTCGGTGCGCTCGAGACGATTCGCCAGAGCCCGCCAGAGCGGGTCGCTCTTAGCCAGCGCATGGCGCACGTGCCTATGCGCGCTCTTCAATTTCGCCGCCCGCGACGCGATCGTGACCTCCTTCACAGTCACACCGACCGCCGCGAGCTTTGCGTCGCCCGCAGCAGCTGAGGCAGCGAGCTCTACGCGTGCGACTACATATCCCGTGAGGATCGTCACATTGGGTCGGGCTTGCGCGATCGTCAAGTACGAATTTGCACCCGTCCATCGCGTTCCATTGCGCTGTGAGAGCTCAAAACGACCGAATCCGACGGTGGCGTCGCTCGCGCCTTCTACCGCGGTGGAGAGCGCCGAACTCCAGTCATTGAAGCCTGTCGGCTTCGGCTTCAGATCCGGGTGGATGCAGCCACGCGTGTTGTCGCACGTGCGCAAGAAGCGCGCCGAGAGCTCATGCTGGTAGTTGGGCACCTGCACTTGCATGCCGCACGTCGCCATCGGCTCCTGTTGACGAAGCTCGATGCGATCAAACTCAGCGGCGATCTCGTCCGTCGACCACCCATTCCCCCATCCCTCATAGTCCCGCGGCGAGCCGCGAAATGCGAGCTGCGCGTTGAGGCAACTCGAACCTCCGAGCAGCTTGCCGCGGCAGAGGAAGATTCGTCTGCCCAAGCAGCCCGGCTCAGCCACCGTCTGCCAGCACCAGTCAAAGGCAGGATTTCGAAAGAGCTTGAGAATGGCCCCACTGATGCGTATGAAAAGGTTGTTGGGCGATGATGTGCCCGGCTCGATGACAAGCACACGCTTCGACGCATCCTCTGAGAGCCTCGATGCCAATACCGACCCGGCCAGGCCGCCGCCAACTATTATGTAGTCCCACTCGCCATCCGGAATCGTGCTACATGTGCGAATTAGGCTGCGCCGGTTACGCCTGACTACGGCCACTACAAGTGCCACCACCAGCAGCGTAAACAGGCCCAGTGCCATCAGCATTGCCGAAGCGAGCTTCGATCTCAACTTTGAGATCATTCCATTTGAACAGACGAAACTTATATTGTCGAAATTCTGAGGAGGGCGCAGCTTCCCAGTTCACTGCCCATGGGGAGGGAGCCGACTCCAGCTTGTCCGTAACCACTTTCTCAAGCTTGAGCTTCCGCGTCGTCGCTTCACGGGGTCGCGAATCCGCGCTGCGGCCGAATAGGTGGAGCCATGCCGGCCATCATTCCCGATGGCGCGGCCGTTTGGATCAAGGATACGAACAAGGACAGTGTCGAACCCTTTGTCAAGGCGAAGGTAGTCAAATATACCGAGGGCCGTGGCTACACGATGTTCACGTCCGACGGCAAGGAGAAGATCGTGCGCCCAGTAGACTGTGCGCAGGCCAATCCTGATGGTATGTCGGCGCCCGACAATTGCTACCTGATCCACATTTCAGAGTCGACGATCCTCGCCAACATGAAGGCGCGCTTTGCGAACAAGCTCATCTACACGTACACGTCCAACATCCTGATTGTCCTCAACCCTTTCCAGCCGCTTCCCATCTACGGCAACGACAAGATGCAGCCGTACGTGAGCAAGCCGCTCGGGATAGCAGAACCGCACACGTACGCCATGGGCGAGGAGGCGTACAAGACGCTCGTCAAGACCCAGCGCAACCAGGCGCTCGTCGTCTCGGGTGAGTCAGGCGCCGGCAAGACGGAGACAAATAAGCATTTGATGACATTCCTCGCGTGGCGCTCCAAGTCGGAGACGGTGGGCAACGACATTGCTCAGGTGATGCTGCTGGCCAACCCGGTGCTTGAAGCTGTCGGCAACGCCAAGACCATGCGTAACAACAACTCGTCGCGCTTTGGAAAGTTCGTCAAGATCGCCATGTCAGAGAGGGGCGGCGTACTCGGCGCGGTGACGAACAAGTATCTGCTCGAGAAGTCGCGCGTGCCCTTCCAGTCGGCAGGCGAGCGCAACTACCACGTCTTCTACCAGCTCGTCGCGGGGCACAAGGGCAAGGCCGCGCTCGCCCTCGATAAGGGCGCGAGCTCGTTCCACTATCTCAACCAGTCCGGGACGACCGAGGTCAAAGGCGTCAACGATGCGGCGGACTTTGAGAGGCTGTGCTCGGCGATGGCGAGCACTAATATGGGCGGATCCGACCAGGAAGACATTTTCAAGCTCTTCGCCGCGCTGCTCCACTTGGGCAACATCAAGTTCAATCCGGGCTCGGATGAGGCCTCGATCTCGAGCGCGACGAGCGCCGCGCTCGCCAAGGCGGGAGAGCTCTTCCAGGTACGCACGGACAGCACCCAGTGCACCCGAATCCGGGGGCCGTAGCCCCATCGTCCCTTGAGCGTGCCTCCCACACAGCCCGCCGCCACCCGCCCGACCGCCGTCTCCCGATGAGTGCGTCCCTGATTGCGCGCGCCATCCCCGCGTCTTCGCAGGTGTCGAACCTCCAAAAGTGCCTGTGCGAGCGCACGATGACGACCATGGGCGAGACGATTGCGACCAAGCAGACGCCCGCGAAGGCGGCGCTCGCGCGCGATGCCCTCGCTAAGTCGTGCTACGCGCGTCTCTTCGATTTTATCGTCGAGCGCATCAACCTCTCCATGCGAGGAGCGGCCAAGGAGACGTCGACGTTCATCGGGCTGCTCGACGTGTATGGCTTCGAGTCGTTCGCGATCAATACGTACGAGCAGCTGTGCATCAACTTTGCAAACGAGAAGCTGCAGCAGTTCTTTCTTCGCTTCGTCTTCAAGGCGGAAGAGGACCTGTACCGTTCCGAGAATGTCGCGTGGACCAAGATCGAGTATCAGGACAACCAGGGGTGCATCGACCTGATCGAGAAGATGCCTACGGGCGTGATGCGCTTGCTGGACGAGACGTGCAAGAAGCCCAAGGTCGAAGATAGCGCCTTCTGCTTGAGCGTGGCTGAGACGCACAGGCGAAACGACTTTTTCATGGATGCCCGCGGCGCTGGGCACAAGAACTACCGTCCCGACGAGGCCTTCGCCATCCGTCACTTTGCCGGCGACGTGTGCTACGTGGGCGAGGGCTTCTGCGACAAGAACAACGACACGCTGCATTCGGACTTCGTGGCGCTGTGCTCGGGCTCGGGCCACGGCGTGCTGCGCCAGCTCTTCGCGGAGGATGCGAAGGTGAAGAAGGCGAACACGTTCAATTCCGTCTCGCGTCGCTTCATCAACGATCTGAACACTTTGATGGAGGACCTCAACTCGACCAAGGCGCACTTTATCCGATGCATCAAGCCCAACAAGGAGCTCGAGGCGTTCAAGTTCACGCCGTCGCTCGTGCTCACGCAGCTGCGCTGCTCGGGCACCATAGACGCGGTGCAGCTCATGGCGGGCGCGTACCCGACGCGTATCCCGTACGACTCGATCTACAGCCGATATGCGAGTCAGATGCCCGACTTCGTTCGCAAGCTCGAGCCGCCGCTCTTCTGCGAGGCGCTCGCGCTTGCGCTAGAGATCTCAAACAAGGTCAGAGCTCTAGCTGACTGACGATCTGTTCAGATGGCCTCTGAAGGCCACTGGCTGCCTCTGATGGCCTTTGATGGCCACTGGCTGCCTCTGATGGCCTCTGATGACCACTGGCTGCCTCCCCGCTCAGCACTTCGCGCTCGGGCGCACCAAAATCTTCTTCAAGGCTGGTAAGGGGCAGGTGCTCGAGGAGCTAGCGGAGCGTGATCTCACCGAGGTGATCCCGGTCCTTGTCGCCAAGATCAAGCAGTGGGAAGTGAAGAAGAAGATGCAGGTTCGGCTGCAGGCGTACGCTCGCATGTTCATCTGGCGCAGGTACTTCAAGAGGGCGCACGTGGCGGTGCGGACTGTGCAGCACCGCGCGCGTGGACGCAAGATCCGCATCGAGTACCGCAAACGGCATCTCGCGTGGGTCGCGAAACGTGAGCGGGAAGAGGCAGAGCGTCGCAGGAAGGAGGCCGAAGAGCGAGCGCGCAAGGAGGCTGAGGAGCGGCGGCGGCAGGAAGAGGCAGCCGCGAAGGCCAGGGCCGAGGCCGAGGCAGCCGAAGCGGCCATTCGGGCGGCCAAGGACGCGGCGGCACGCGCAAAGGCCGAGGCCGAGGCGAAGGCGGCGGCTGAGGCTCAGGCAAAGGCCGATGCGGCGGCAAAGGCCGCGGCCAAAGCTGAGGCCGAGTCCAACGCGGCGGCGGCGAAAGCAAATGAGGCGGCGACCAAGAAGGCACCGACGATGGCGGACATCGAGGCGCAGGTGGCGGCCGAGGAGGCGGCTGCGCGGGAGGCGATCAAAGATACGATGGATTTGGGAGACATCGTCGTCGAGGTCGAGCTTCAACGTGGCCCCAACGGTCTTGGGCTCGATGTCGACCACTACCGCAGAGGCGCCACGATTGGGTTCATCGCGCCGGATGGCGTGGCGGCGCGCGACAGCCGTCTGCGCGTGGGGGACATGATCCGCGGCGTCAACGGCGTCACCTGCGGTACGTACGACGAAGTCATTAATGTGATCCGTGCCTCGGGCGCCACCGTCAAGCTCACCATCTCGCGCAAGCCAGTGACGAAACTGCTCGAGACCAACATGCACATGGAGCTGGGCGCCTCGTCCCAGCGCACGTGGGACGAGTTCACCTTCCGGCTGTACTCGAACCGCGTGCTCACCTTTGAAAAGACGGAGCCGCCGGTCGTGACAGGCGAGATCGACGTGCGGCTGGCACTCGAGGTGCGCATGGTCGATGCGCCCAATGGCGGAGGGTTCCTTGAGATCGAGACCGCGTCGAAGACGTTCATCCTCCGCTCGGGCGACACGGACGTGCTCAACAAGTGGCGTCGCGAGCTGTACGAGCTGCTGCCCTACCTGCGCGCGACCGAAGTCAAGTGTGGCTGGCTGCTCAAAAAGGGTGAGACGAGCTCCGCTGGCTTCAAACCGCGCTACTGCGTCCTCTTCTCTTCGTATCGTCTGCTGTACTTTGATTCAGAGGCATGCACCAAGCGTAAGGGCGCCGTCGATCTGTCGGTGGCCCAGTCGGTCGAGTCGATCACGACGGCCAAGGGCCCCGGCTTCGAAATCTCGACCCCCGGGCGCACGTGGGTCTTCGCGGCGTGCGAAAGCGACGCCAAGTCGACTGCTTCCGAGACGACCGCATGGATGGACACACTGCGCACGATGCTCGGTGACATCCGGGAGCGCAAGCGAAAGCAGCAGATCTCCGAGGGCGTGATGCTTCTCAAGGAGGGGTGGGCCGACCTCAAGGACGAGAGCGGCGGCGGCGAGGGCGCGTGGGTGGGGCACTGGTTTGCGCTCAACTCGGCGGGCGAGCTGCGAATCTTCCCGGACGCGGAGTCGACCCAGGAGCAGATGGTGCGCCACTCATGTTCACGGATTGTCACTGATGGTCTCTGAGTGTCCTATGATTGTCACGGATGGACTCTGTTGGTCTCTGATGGTCTCTGATGGTCTCTGATGGACAGGTAGTGGACCCTGAATGGCCTGGATGGCCTCTGATCGCCTCTGATGGACTCCCTCAAGCGCCTCTTTGATGGCCTCCCTCATCACAGGTGCTCTCGGTCGACCTCAAGTTAATCGAGAGGGTCGAGCGCTCGAAGGGCATGGACTATTACGACTTCTGCATCGACCTGTGCTTCTCCGATAAGACGATCAAGATGCGCCCGATCGACCGCGGCGACATGCAGGCGTGGCTGGGCGTGCTGCAGACGCAACTCGCGAGCAAGCGAGAGAACACCGACAAGGGCTCGGTGATCACCATGCTGCATCAGGGCTGGATTGAGAAGCGTAGTGAGCGCGGCAAGGGGAGCGACGCGTGGAAGAAACGGTACTTCGTGCTCTGCACCAAGCAGGAGAAGGAGGGAGATGAGCTTGCGATTCACCATCTGCTCTACTATTTCAAGTCGGAGGAGAGCGCGGGCGACGTGTCAGAGGCGAATGGGTGCATTGACCTGGGCGAGGTCGAGGAGGTCAAAAAGTGCGAGAACAGGTTGATCGATCTCGTCACCGAGTCACGCGTCTGGCAGCTGCGGGCTGAGTCGAACAGCGACCAAGAGATCTGGGTCCGCCAGATCCAATCCAACGTTGGCGACGAGGCGGTCAAGAGCGGCGCGCCGGGCGGCGGCTCCAAGGACCAGCTCAAGGCAGCCGCCGGCGTCGTTTCGATCGCCAAGGCAGAGATGAAGATGCAGGTGCCCGGCCTTGACGGCCAAGCCTGCTGGAAGTCGGCCAAGTTTGACTTACAAAGCGACGGAGTGTTGCGCTGGTCGTCGAATGAGGCCCCTCCCTGGGACGCGGGAGCCATCGACATCAAGAAGGCGCTCGGCGTGTGGTTGCTCGGCCCGGCGGGATGGCGGCGGCTCGATATCATCTTGCCCGACCATCGATGGACCCTCGCGGCTGACGACGACAACCTTCTGCAGAAGTGGATCAAACTGCTCGAGAACGCAGCGCCGGAGAAGCCGGTGAGCGAGATCCGAAACGGCTGGATGGAGAAGAAGGGCGCGATGGGCGGCGGCTGGAAGGTTCGCTTCTTCGTACTCCTCTCGACGCACGAGCTGCTCTACTTCGAGAGCGATCGCTCGCCCAAGTGCAAGGGCGTCATCGACCTCAAGGAGGCAACCCAATGCACCCGCGTGGCCTCACCCGATTACAATTATGAGTTCGCCTTCGAGGTGGGCTCGCCCAAGCGCACTTGGATCCTGTGCCCGGATGACGAGCACTCCATGAAGGAATGGATGGCCGACATCAAGCAGCTGCTTGGCAAGGCGGGCCAGGCGAAGGAGAATAAGAAGCGCGCCTCGGTCCACCAGCACGGCAACCGCACGTACAACACCGAGGGCGTGGGCGAGGACGGCGGCAGCGCGGCGCAAGGCAACGGCTCGACGCCGTCGCTCAAGGCAGGATGGCTCATGAAGAAGGGCGAGGTGAACACGGCGTGGAAGAATCGTTATTTTGTGCTCAAGCCCGAGAACAAGTTCCGAGACCAGCCGAAGACACTATGGTATTATAAGGACCAGGACACGGCGCGCATGGGCAAGAATGGCTCGATGATCGAGGTGGAAGCGTCGGCGTCGATTCAAAAGGAGTCGGTCGAGGAGGCGGGCAAGTCGTTCGCCTTCGCCATCGTCACGCCCACGCGCAAGTATTGCCTGTGCGCCGTGTCCGCAGCGGAGCAGCAAGAGTGGATCACGATGCTTCAGAAGCCATCCCAAAATGAGGAGGTCCTCGACGCCAGAGCGACATCGTTCGCAGCGAGCGGTCCGCTGGTTGAGGTACACTCCGGATGGCTGCGCAAAAAGGGCCAGGGCCTGTTTGGGACGATGCACAAGCGTTACTTTGTGCTGTACGACAACAAGGAGCTCCATTACTTCACAGGGGAGTCGATGGAGAACATACAGCGCAAGGGCCGCATTAAGGTCGCGGACATCTCGTGCCTCGAGCGCCTCAAGCCCGGCAACACGAAAGACTTCACCTTCTGCATCAAGGAGCCCAGCCGCGATTGGATCCTCGACCCTCTTAGCGGCGCGTCTTTGGAGGAGTGGACAAGTAAGCTGAAGCCCATGCTGCCCAACTCGTCCAAGATTGTCAACTTGTGACCCCTCCACACAATGTGAGGACCCTCGGTGAGACATGTGTGCTGACACACGCGCATGCGAGGGGCTCAAGATCCCTGTGGCCACTGGCCATCGGACAGAGCGAGCGACGGCAGCGGCGCGGGCACGCCGCGCCAAGGTGATGGCGCCCCACAGGGCCACTCTCGAGAGCGCGCGCTCTCGTTACAGAGCATGCCAGAGTACCATCGGGGGATCGTACCGTACAAGTAAGTGGCGGGCAGGGCGCAGGGGGGAAGGCAGGGCAGCTGATGTGCAGACAACGAAGGATGATGCCGCGCGGTCACCGCCCGCGCCGCGCGGCAACCGGCATGATTGAGGCATGTGTCGTGTCGCGGTTTGACAATTTGCAGTGTGTCCGTTACGTACCGCGTTATATTTATATATTTAACTATTACGGTCTTGTACGAACGCGGTCAGTAATGCGAGTATAGAGCCGGGGAGGCAGCGCATTCCTTTCCAATTCCAATTCGTGACTCTCGTCACTCCGTCCACTCGCCGACTCGCCTCCGCTCAATGCCGATGAGCCTCACGCATGAGTCATCGTGTGCCAAGATCTCGCCCAATCTCGCCCCCGTTTCCAATCTGGCTCCGTTTCAGACCGCGCCCCACGAGTTCTTAAGCCGCTCCTCGATGAGCAGCACACACTCGCCCGCGGATACACCCGCCGCCATGCGCTCCTGCAGAGCCTCCCGCACGCTTGCATACCGTTGTAGCAACTGGCGTGCTTCGGCATACGCCCATCGCACGCGCACCTCATCCTCCGAAGCACTCCAGCCGCCCTGGTCGACGTCGACATCGGCCGTGGCCTGACGCCGGCGCACCGCCCCAAGGAACTGCGGTGCGAGCGTTGGGTCCGCTTGGAGCAGCTCCCCGCGGTACTGGCTCGCCTCGAGCGCCACGGGCGCGAGTAGCCATATGAGGATGCGGTCGACCAGACGCGGCGCGCCACCAAGCTTGCGACCGTTGCGCCCGAGCATCTCGACCGGCTTGAATGCGGTCGGTGCGAACGCGCAGCAAGGGAGCCCGAGCAAGTACCCGAGTAGGAACGAGGCCGACTCGACCGCACTCTCCCTGATGAGGTCACGAGAGAAGAGACGCGTGGAGCCACGCCCAATGAGCCCAAAGAGCTCGCCCGAGCGTGCATACCGGTCGGCGCCCCACGCGCCGCCGAGCAGGACGGCCACGAGAGGCAGCGGCGGTGCCGCGACGTCGCCGTCCAGCACGTGCGCCAGCTCGAGGATGAGCACGGCGCCAAGCCCGAGGCACAAGGCAGCAGCTGCGCCAACCTCCACCCCACGCTCATCCGAGGGAACTTTGGCGAGCCGCTCGAAATCTCGATTGGAAGAAGGCCGGTCCGATATGCGTAGCTGCGGCGTCGCAAAGCTGCGGCATGCTCCGTTCTCACGCGCGCCGGCCAATGAATCCGTGAGGACCTCAATGCCGCCAGCGCCGACGGCAGCATCGACCAACGCCTTGACGGCCGCACCGCTCATCGTGATCTGCTTGGCGCTCATTTCGCTGACGAGCTCGAGGACGTACGCCGCACCTTGCAAACCATCCTTTTCTTTCGCGAGCAATGACAAGAGCACTGCATTGTACTTCTCTTCCGCTGGCAGCGATTCGAGGACCTGCTCGAGTGCACTGCCGCCAAATGCTCCTTGCAGCGCTAAGGCTGGAGGCGGCGAGGGCATCGGTGGTGGTGAAGGCGACGGAGGGCCCGAAGCCAACATTGCGATGGCAGTATTGTGCCGGCGGCGTCGAGAGGTTGATGAAGGCAGTGCTACTGACGGCGGCATGGACTGCATTTCCATATTTGAGAGCAAGGCCATCCGAGGCTGAAGGCTGCTGGAGGCTTTTCCGAGAGCGTACTCGGCAGGAGAGCTGGCAGGGCGCGATGATCGATCATCGTAGGCTGCATGTGGCAGGAAACCTGGGCTGCGCACCAGAGGCACGCAAGGCCCCAAACTGCCGAGCATCCCGAAGCGCAATTGCGGTGTGAGCCAGGTCTGGAGCTCGACTTCCCTTACGCCGGTCCTGTGAATGCTGATGTGAAGCATTCATCACACCAAAATTTCACCAGCGCGATACGCAGCTGCTGTGCTCACACACGCGACGACACATGGGCTCACTTGTAAACAGCTGTAATGTAGAGGAACGTGAGGCTCGAGGTTTGCTCGAAGTGCCGGGCGAGCGCGACCGTTTCAGCCACCTCACCCCCGATCGGATGCATCTCACCGGGTTGCTTGTCTGCGCTCTCATGCGTACACTGCATCGGTGGCGCGGGCAACGGCTAGGCGCCAGTCGCTCGTGCCAACCCTCGCATCATGCTTACACAGTACGTGCGCGCCAAGGTGGGCGCCCTCGGCCTACTATCGCGCACCCATGCGGCGCCCGCCTCAACGCCACCGGCCCTCCGATGACAAGGATCGAGAGACCAGCTTCCTCAATCGCTCCCCACGAACTCTGAGTCGTCGTCGTCGTCCTCGGCGAGCACCGCCTTCGCCTTTTGGCTCGCCTTGGCAGCTGCCGCGCGCCCAGGACGCGATGAGGCCGCGCGCGGCGCCACCTCCTCCTCATCTTTATAGTCGTCGTCGTCGTCGTCGTCGTCCGAGGCCGCCTTCTTTGCCTTCGGCTTAGGAGGCGCCTTCGGCTTCGGCGCCGGCTTGGGTGCCACCGGCTTCGGCGCGGCCTTGGGCGGCGCCTTCTTGGCTGCCACGTAGTCCTCTTCGTCGCCCTCCTCCTCGTCGTCCGAAACATCCACATACTTGGACTTAGGCACGTGCTTGGGTGCGGCCTTCTTGGCTGGCACGTACTCATCCTCGTCGTCTTCGTCGCCGAGCGACGAGGGCGGCTTCCACACCGCTTCCGTCTCCTTAGGAGGCGCCTTCGGCTTCGGCGCCGGCTTGGGTGCGGCCGGCTTGGGCGCAGCCTTGGACGGCGCCTTTTTGGCTGGCACGTAGTCCTCCTCGTCATCCTCCTCGTCGTCGTCCAAAACCTCCACATACTTGGACTTGGGCGCCGCCTTTGCCGCTGGGGGCGGCGCCGGCGCCTTGGGGGCCGTGGGCTTGGGTGCCCCCTTCGCCTTCGCCTTGGGCTTCTCTTCGACGAAATCGTCATCGCTGTCCTCCTCCTCGCTAAACTCGGCCTCCTCGTCGCTGTCGTCGCTGCCCATCTCGTCGTCGTCCTCCTCCTCGTCCATGCCAGCAAAGCTGGTAACTGCCGTCGCACGCTTGGCGCGCCCGAGAGCCAGCGCGGGCGACGGTTTCGAGCATGCGCGCTTGACCACCGGACGCGCAGCAGGCGAGGGACCTGCCTCGTCCATCGCGTCCGAAACGTCGCCGCCGTCGCCGAGCGACGAGGGCGGCCTCCACGCCGCCTCCGCCTCCTCCTTCTTGGCCTTCGAGGCGGCGGGGGCTTTGCGCTTGGGCGCCGCTGCGGGCGCCACGACTGGCGCGTCTTCGCCGTCCAGCTCGGCGTCTTCGTCGCTGCCCTCCTCCTCCTTGCCTGCCTTGGCGGCAGTGGGCGCCTTGCGCTTCGGTGGTGGCGGCGCGGCCGGCACGGGCACGACCACCGACATGGTTGCCGACGGCGGCGGCGGTGGCGGCGTCGGCGCCCTCGATGCGCCCTTGGGTGGTGCAGCCTTCTTCTTCTTCGGCTTCGCATCCCAGTCGTCGTCATTGTCGTCCTCCATGAAGTCGTCGACCTCCTCGTCCTCCGACAACTTCGCCTTGGACGCTGCCTTGGGCGCCGGCGCTTTCGCCTTGCCGCCCTTCTTAGGCGCGGGTCCACCCGCCTCTTCGGCGGCGATCTGCGCCTCCCAAGTAGAATACGCCTCCAGGAACGCATCGAGGTCCGTCGTCCACAGCTGTTTGGGGGTCGTGGCCAGCAGCGCCTGCAGCTCCGTCTCCTTCGCGCGCAGCTCGTTGCGCAGCTGCTCGACCTTCTCGGCTGTGAGCGACCAGAGCGGCATCGAAAGCAGGTAGTCGTAACCGCGCGCCGCGCTCGCCTTCGCGGCAGCCGCCGCGCCCGTCTTCTCGTCCACGTTTACGGTGGTGTCCTCCTCGTCCTCGTCCTCGTCGTCGCCGCCCGCGCGCTTCTTCTTGAGCACTGGCTCGAAGCGCTTGTACCCCATCTTGTCGAGCGTCGCGACGAGAACCTCCTTCTTGACGTTCGAGATCTTGAGCTCGCCCGAGATCACGGCCGAGATGAAGCGCGTCCGGTTGTCGAGCTTGTCAAACTCGGCCGTGAGCTTCTCGGCCAGGTGCAGCTTGCGCTTCTCGTAGTAGCTCAGCCGGAGCTCGTAAAACGACGCGAGGATCGAGGCGACGCTCTCGTGGCGGTGGATGCGCCCCTGCTCGTCGAAGAGGGTCAGGTTCGTCATCGAGATCGTCGAGCTCAGCTTGAGCTGCTTGTGCAGCTGCCCTTTGGCCTCCGCCTCCTGCAGCGGCGCCGCCGTGAGGTATCTGAGCGTGAAGGACACCTTCGTGTCCGTGTGGTACTCGCGCACGTCGTCGAGCAGCTGCTCGACCTTGGCGCCCTTGGCGTCCTTGTCCTTGTCGGCCGCCGCCACGCCGGTGAGCATCGGCTCGAGCACTTTGTCCTTGTACTCCTGCGTCCAGGTGCGCACGGGCAGCTCCGAGATGTGGAGCACACGCTCGTCGGACGCGTCCTTAGCCACCGTGCCGTACGTGATGAAGGATCCACGATTGTCGGGCACGATGACGCCATTGAAGCCGCGGTACCACGGGCTCATGAGGTGCGGCTCTTCGCCGGCCATCATGCGCTTCAGGTTGGCGATCACGTCCCTTGGGTTGTGCTGGGGCACCGATGAACTCCAGCCGGTACCGATGCCGTCCGATCCGTTGATCAGCACGAGCGGCAGGATCGGCACGTAGAACATGGGCTCGATCGACATGCCGTCGTCCTGCAGGTAGTCGAGGAGCGCGTCGTCGTCGGGGTGGAAAAGCATCCGCGTGAGTGCGGGCAGCTTCGTGAAGATGTAACGGGGCGAGGCAGAGTCCTTGCCGCCCTGCAGGCGAGTGCCGAACTGGCCCGCAGGGTGGAGCAGCGGCAGGTTGTTCGAGCCGACGTACGTCTGCGCCATGCCGATGATCGTGCTCGCGAGAGACTGCTCGCCATGGTGATACGCCGAGTGCTCCGAGACGTAGCCCGCGAGCTGCGCCACCTTGATCTCGTTCTTGATGAGCGACTTGCCGCGCTTGAAGCACGCGAACATGATCTTGCGCTGTCCCGGCTTGAGCCCGTCCACCACGGAAGGGATGGAGCGCACGTTGTCCGCGTTCGAGTAGTGGATGAGCTCCTTGTCGACAAAGTCGGAGTACGAGATCGTCGCGAGCGAGTGGTCGACGTACACGGCTGGATTGTACCCGCGCAGCCACTCCTTGCGCTCGTCGGCCTTTGACTTGGCAAAGGCGCGCTCGATGAGCTCGCTCGCTACCTCGCCTTCCCACTCGAAGGTGAGCTCGTGGCGAGGCAAGTCCGAAAAGTACTCCTTGGCCTCCTGCGAGGTCGAGGTGCCAAGCCCTTTGTAGTACTTGATCGTGTACGCCGATGCCGCGCCGCCGAGTGAGCGCCGCCACGCCTCGTACTCCATGAGCGTGAAGAAGGGCGTCGACTGCCGGTTGCGACTTACCTTGACGATGGGCGTGACGAACTCGCGCAAAAAGTCGCCCGAATGGAGCAGCGAGGGCCAGTACACATGCAGAAAGTTGATGATCAGACCCTTGATGTGCGAGCCGTCGTGGTCCTGGTCGGTCATGATCATCAGGTGGCCGTACCGAAGCGTCTTGCGCGACGCCGGGTCCGAGTAGTCCTTGCCCTGCTGCAGCCCGATGATCTGCTTGAGCTCGGAGATCTCCTTGTTGTTCATGATCGTTGAGTGCGGCGCGTCGCGCACGTTGAGGAGCTTGCCACGCAGCGGGAAGACGCCATAGTAGTCGCGTCCGATGACCGCGAGCCCAGAGACCGCAAGCGCCTTGGCAGAGTCACCCTCGGTGATGATCAGCGTGCACATGTGCCCGTTCCGGCCGCCCGCCTCGTTGGCGTCGTCGAGCTTTGAGATGCCGGTCAGACGCGCCTTTTTCGCGCCGTCGGTTTTTTTGAGCTCCTTGTTCTGCTTCGACTGCGCGAAGGCGAGGATCGAGTCGATGACGCCGCAGCTCTGCACATCCTTGAAGAACTTGTCCGAGGGCGCGCACTTGGAGCCGAAGGCGCTCTGCTTGAGCGTCATGAACTCCTTCGTCTGCGAGTCGAAGGCGGGGTTCTCGATCTGGCAGTTGATGAAGAGCTTGAGGTGGTTCTTGACATGCATCGGCTTGAGCACCTTGTCCATCCCCTTGTGTTTCTTCTTGATGAACTCGAGCAGCCGGTCGACCACCTGCTCCGCAACGTGGTCAACGTGCTTGCCGCCCTTGGTCGTCGCGATCGAGTTGACGAAGCTGAATTGCTGGAAGCCGTCGTCACTGGGCGCGATCGCCACCTCCCACCGATCGGACACTCGCTCGAAGACTCGGGGCAGAGCGCCCGGAACAGATTTGGAGCCGAGAAACAGGTCGACGTAGTTGGAGAAACTCTTGACCGCGAGCTGCTTGCCGTTCAGGTGTACCTGAAGAGGGAGGCGATCAGCCGCACTCAGGGAGGCGGCCTGAGGCAATCATGAGCTACTTGCCGTGGATGCACTCAGAGTGGCGGCACTCACCTTGACGCGCGCGACGCCCGCCAGGTCGTAGGCACGCCGTTCGAAGAGCGCGCAGTGATCCTCATCGAGCTCCGACAGGCCGAACTTGGCGAGGTCGGGCGTCCACGTGATGCGTGTAAAGTCAGTCGCGCCCTCCTTCAGGTCAGTGATCGTCGGCTTGCCCACATCCTTCATGTTGTCCTTGAAGACCTGCCGGAAGAGCTTGCCGTTGGATGTGTCCGCCGTCTCGACGATGAACTCGGTCGAGAAGATGTTGGCGAGCTTGGCGCCGTAGCCGTTGCGACCGCCGGTGAGCTTCTTCTCGCCGTCGTTGAAGTTCGAGCCCGCGAGCAGATGGCCGAAGATGAGCGTCGGCACGTACACCTGATGCTCCTTGTGCATGACGATCGGAATGCCTTTGCCATCGTTTTCGACAGACAGGCGACCCTTATCGCGCTCGACCTTGATCTTGATGTACGTCTGCGAGTCATCGCGCACCTTGTTATCGGCTGCGTTGACCACGATCTCATCGAAGCACTTGTAAAGGCCCGGCACGTATGTAAGCTTGCGCACCTCCATGCGCTGCGTCTCAGCGTGGAGCACGTGCATCTCGGAGGTGACCGATTCGATGGAGCCGACGTACGTGTCCGGGCGCTGCAGGATGTGCTGGTGCTGCGTCAGCTTCTGATAAGTGTCCTCAATGGTCGCGTTGCCCGCTGGCGCTTTGGTCGCCGCCGGCGCAGCTGGGACTGCCGGCGCATTGACTGAGAGCGTGTCGGCCGGTGCGAGCGCCTTCTTTGGAGGCATTGGGTTTCACGCGAGCGCAGAGCAGCAGCTGGAGGCGAGCTTGGCGGAAGGCCCTGCGTGCAATTGGGATGATGGTGAGGGAGTGCACAGGGAGGGCGCGGAAGGAGGGTCGCATAAACACCTTCTCAGTCTGAAGTGTTTGAGTGAGCGAGGCGCGAAGCCGCGTTCTCGTCTGACATCCAAGTCAAGTCAAGTTAAAAAGGAGGCCCCTAGGCACTCCCTAGGCTGCAGGGTGGGAAAAATTAGCTTGCGTGCGTCGGTGGGTCTTTTACGGGCGTACGAGAAAACACATCACTTTGCCACGCCACACTGCAACATTGTTCCGCTTACATGGCTTCACGACTACACAATGACATTGTTTCTGGCCTCTATCGGCTAAACAGCTCGAACATGCCAAAGGGCACGGGCGGCACCACCGACGCGGAGCTGCCATGGGTAGGCTCGAACATGCCGCCCAGGCCGATTTTGGTGGCCGCAAAATTGCGCATGACAGCTTCGCGTTCGGCCTGCCGACGATCTAAGACCGCGTGCTGGATCGAGTTCAACTGCCACGGGTTCGGGAACCACGACTCTTGTTCAACCTTGCGCTCAAAGGGTTGGCGAGTTGCGGTGGTGGTCGGCGCTCTCGGCGGGCCGGCGGGGGGCATCGGGTGCGGCGGAGGTGTCCGAACATCTCGTTTGACATCTCGTTCATCCTCGGACGCCTCGCTCGCTGAATCGTCGTCGTCCACCTCCCACGGCAGACCACCGCCGGTGCTCTCGGTCTCTTCGCCCAAGATATCGGCGGCCGAGGGCCACTTTGGCGAGGCAGGGCGAGACTCTTGCGCTTGCTGATCGGCCTTCCATTTCTGGAACTCGTCCTCGTGCAGCTCCTCGTCGGCAGATGGCCCCCACTCGGACTGGTGGTAACGCCGCAGCCGTGCCTGGAAGCGCTCCTTGTGCCTCTCCTGCTGCTTATCAGCCCACGACTTGCCTTGGTGCCGCTTGTGCTCGGCCTGTTTGGCTTTCAAGTTGGATTGGTATTCGCGACACTTTTCCATGTACGCCTCGCGTCGCTCTCGCTCAATGCGGGCCTCATAGTTACTGCGACCCTCGGCCATGATCCGCCGCTCTGCCTGCTGCTTCTCCTTACGCGCCTTCTCCTCCGCCTCGCGCATGGCCTCCATCGCCTCCTTCTTCGCCGCCTGGCGCTCATTGTACTCCTTGGCCGCCGCCGCGCGCTCCTCCTCACGCCACTTTTGGACATCGCGCCTCCGCGCCTCATACTCGCGCCTGCGCTGCTTCTGCTTGCGCTCAAGCGGGGTCGCTGCCTTCTCGACGCGAAGGCTCTCGTACGCCGATTGCACGCGCCGAAACGCCGTGCCATCGTCGCCAACCTTGTCTGGGTGATTTTTCAGCACCGCTTTCTTCCACGCAGCACGAATTTCATCAGGGGATGCATTGCGGGCGACCCCAAGCGTTGCGTAAGGGTCGACCGACGCGTCCGGGTTCTGCACAGGGGGAGTCCAGCCTTTGCGGGGCGCCATTGGTGGTTGTTTTTTCTTGAAAAGATGTGCTCCGAGGCGCTTTCGCACGTGCGGAGTGGCTGGCACTCGGCTCTGGCAGGAGAGCGCGGGGTGCGGGTGCTCACGATCTTCGTTTCAAAAGCAAGTTTCGACTGTTTCGCGAAAGTTGGTGAGTAACGGCTTTTTGAACTTTACCTGTTTAACCTCGGGGTCAGTTTCCTGCACTGCCTGCACTGCCTGCACTCTCAAGGCCGCCCATCTTTGTTTCATGCGCGTTGTCGTGGTGTCGAGCGAGGCAGGAGGCCGATAGTGCGTCGGGCTTGCTGGTGCTGGAAGTCGGAGCGTCGCAGATGCCGCCCGCTCAGTCACCTTGCTCTATCGGCGCGGTCACCACTCGCCTTACCGTAACCGTGCCGCAAGGCATCAACGGCGGCGACCTTGTGCGAGTGGCGGCGCCTGACGGCTCTTATCACAGCATTATGGTGCCAGGCGGGCTGGCATCGGGGCAGCAGTTCAGCGTCGAGCTTCTCGCGACCAGCAGCAGCTCGGCAGAGGTGCAAAAGCTGAGGGTGCGCTTGTAGACTGTGTGACCCTATCTGCCCAGTGAGTGTCTCTGGGGGCTGACCCGTGTGCCATGCCTTCGCAGCTCGAGCTGGATGCCGAGCGAGCGCTGCGGAGGGAGACGCAGCAAGAGGCCTTGCGTAACCGATCAGTATGTTATTGCCGCGCCCATGTTGACGCGCCTGCCAGCGCCCATCGCCCATCGCCGCCCACCTTGCCGACCCTGCTCGGCGTTTCGTGCTTTGTAGGCGCTTGAGACGCTCCAGATCAAGCGCGCGGCGGATCATGCCTTCTTTCGGGACGTCATCAAGCGGCAGCGCAGATGCATCGAGGCGCTCGAGGAGCTGATGTAACGCATGGGCAAGAGCTTGCCGTCCGAGGTTTTTTTAGCGAGTGCTGTTAGTGTGGCTGCCCTGTCTCGGGGCCACAGTCTCGTCGCGTCGGCGCGTCGGGCCTCGGGCGCTGTCGCGCGCATCGCGTCCGCGTCGGGCACGTGTGAGGCACGTATCTCCTTTTGACAAAATTCGGTCACAGTACCAATCCGGCGCACAGGGGCGGATGTGACATCTAATGGGTCCCGTCTCCTCTCGACGCTGAGGGACATGCCCACGGCACCGATGCGTCATGTGATGCCGACGATGGATTAACGATGGATGCACACGCGGCAGCGCCGCGTGCGCCATCTTCGTAGACTGCGGGGGTGAGTAGACGCGATACCTGTAACACGGAGGTGGACTCCACAGTGCGCGCGCGCCGTCGCGCTTTCGCGCTCGCTCGCCATTAGCTCGCTCGTGCCGCACCCCCATCGCTCCGCCCCGCTCGACAGATGCTGCTGATGAAGTGATGAAGCTTGCTTGCTCATCAGCGGTCACCTTCGATCAGGTGATGCTTCGTCAACGCCTCGAGCCGATCGCATGCCTCACGGATGGTATCGTCGCTCTTGCAGAAGGCGAAGCGCACGTAGTTTGCGGCGAGGTGCTTATTAGGCGGGGAGAAGAAGGGCGAAGTGGGGATGGCAATGACGCCAGCCTCATACGCCAACCAGCGGCAAAGCGCCCAGTCGCGTGTCACCCCATCCGGCGCGGCCGGCGTGCGCTCGTCGAGGTACTTCTGCGGAACTAATAGCCGCGACGTATCCCCCATTAAGAAGAAGCCGCCGTGTCCGACCATTGGCCTGATGCCTGCACGCTCGAGGCCGTCGGCGAGCAGCTTACGCTTCGAGCGGAAGAGCTCCTTGAGCCACTCATAGTAGTTCGCGTGCCCTTCGTAGGGATCGTCAGCGATCATGAGCGCCTTGGCGAGCGCATGCTGGATAGGCGCCGACACGCAGAACTGAACGAAGGGTAACAGCAGCTGGATGGGCTTGATCAGGCGTTCGGGGCCGACGCACCAGCCCGCCTGCCAGCCTGTGATCGAGAAGGTCTTACCCGCCGACGAGAGCGTCACCGTGCGTTCGAACATGCCCGGCAAGGCCGCGAAGTGAACGTGCTCCGCCGCCTCCGCGTACACCGTGTACTTGTACACCTCGTCCGAGATGACGAGCAGGTTCGGATGTCGCGCGACGATGGCGGCAATGCCAGTCATCACCTCCAGCGGGAATGCCGTGCCCGTCGGGTTGTGCGGCGAGTTGAGCAGCAGCAGCTTCGGCCGGCCTGTCTCGACCGCCTTTTCAAGAGCATCTAGGTCTATCGTCCATGTGGCGCGCGCCACGTCGACCGCGAGCGGCACGGGGCGCACCACGCCGCCGGCGAGCTTGATCTGGCCGTAGTACAGGTCAAAACACGGCTCGAGCAGCAGCACTTCGTCGCCCGGGTCGATGAGCGCCTGCAGCGTAAGGTAGAGCGCCTGCGACGCGCCGACGGTGATGGCAACCTCCTTCAGAGGGTCGATTTTACGATGTAGGTGGCTCGAGTAGCGTTTGCTGAGGACCTCGACGAGGGGCGGGTGGCCTGCGGGGCGAGTATACTGGTGCACGCCCTCGTCGAGCGCCGCATGGCCCTGGGCGACCACGAAGTCGGGCGGCTTCCAATCCGGGAAACCCTGCCCTAGGCTGACCGCACCCGTCTCGCGCGCAATATCTCCAAATTCGCTCCAGACGGTTGGCTTGTCGAGGCCATTGAGGCGCGCCGAGACCATCGGCAGCGGCGGCGGTGGCGGCGACGGCTCCGGCAGGAGTGGCAGCGGCGGCAAGGTGGGCACCACTGCTCGACGCAGCTCGTCGGGGCCCGGCGCAAGGCACACCTCGCTCGAAAGGCACACCTCGGCAGAGGGATCTGCGACCGCTGTCACGCATGCAGCCCGTGCGAGCAGCTGCGCAGTGGCACGCAGCGGCCCGCACGAAGCAACGCTCGTTTGCGCGAGCGCCCAGCCGAGCACGAGCTCAGTTGAGACGAGCATGGCTGGAGGTGCGGGCTGGGAATGTCAGTGGTAAGTTCTTGTTATTCGGTTGGCACGAAGCCTACTAAACGGGTGTTGGAGTGCGCGCGGCGCCCATTTTTAGCAGTGCTTTCTCACTCACACCCACTATGGTTCCACTCCGCGCTCGATCTCGCTGATTTCCTAATTCACATCGCCTCCAATGGCGCTCGGCGTCGTGCTGCTGCAAGTCACGTTGCTCACGAGCGTGGTACTCGACCCGCGCGTGCCGCGGCCGGCTGCACAGCGGCCTCTTCCACTGCTTCGCTTCGTGGGCGGCGACGACGGCTCGTCGCCCATCACCATACGCGTGCGCACACGTGACGGCCCCAAGCGCGCCACGCTGCCGAGCGCAGACGCGACGCTGGCCGACCTGGAGAAGGCGCTGCGGCAGGAGCACCGGCTGCCCGTGCAGCCTGGCCAGCTCTGCCGTGCGCCGGCCGGCGCCGAGCCTCTGAGCGAGGCCGATGGCGCGCGCAGCCTCCGAGAGCTCGGCATTGTCCACGGCGCAATGCTCCACCTGACGGCAGCCGCGTCAGCGCCGCCACCGCCCACGTCAGACGCATCGACGACGTCCACCGGTGCCGCACGCAGCCGGCGCCGGAAGCACACGACGATGGCCAACTTTGAGGCGGAGCGCTCCCAGTATGAGGTGGTGCTCGACACCCCGAAGCCCGCGAGCTGCTCGTACGTCGCCGTCGAGCGCCAGGCGGCCAAGCGCTTCTCGGATTACCTGCTCGATCTCGAGTTCGAGACGCGCCGGGTCGCGCTGCTCTTTGGACGCTGGGAGCGCGCCACCAGCCCCGACGGCAAGGGCGGCGTGCACGTTGATGTGGTCTATGAGCCTCCGCAGACGTGCAGCCCCACGGAAGTGAGCATCGATGACGACGCGGCGGGTACAGATGAGCTCATGCGCGCGCACGCGATCGCAAAGGGACTCGGGCTGAGCCTCGTAGGCGTCGCCTATGCTCACCCGCCGCGCTTCCATGCCATGGAGGCGCTCGAGCTCGCCTTCCTCGCCCGGCAGCGCGCGAAAGCCATCGAAGCTGACGTGGCCGCCGCACAGCTCTTCGTGGGGATGAGATTTCGACCGGTGTACGATGATGAGCCGCTCGATGCAGATGTGACGGCGGAGGTCTATCAGCCCACCGAGCAGCTGTGCCAGCTCGTCCTCGAGCGCGACGTCGTGCGCAACGGCGGTGTCCTTGAGGGCAGCGGCCAGCTACGCCTTGACGCAGCCAGCAAGTTAGTGTTCAAAATCGGCGCGCAGACGCAGCCGACGGCGGACGCATCGTACTTCTTTGCACGTGTCCACGACCTCGCCAAGCCGTACGCGCCGCCCGCCGCCGGCGCGCTGCGCTGCGCCTTCCCGGCCGCCAACCGGGGCGCACCACTTCGTAAGTTCCACCTGCGCACCTTCCTTGTGAAGCAGCGCGAGGCCGGCGTGCCATTCGAAAGCACGATACGCGACTTCCAGCTCCTGCTGCATGCGAGCACGTTGCTGCCGCGCGAGGTGCTCGAGCGCACGTGCGCCGCCCTCGCCGGGACTGGGACTACGCAGACGGTGCGCGAGAAGCGTGCCGCCGCGCTCGAAGAGGTCGAGCGACTGCTCTGTCAGGCTGCTGGGTTGGACGTTGCCGCCGCCGGCGGCGGCGCACAAGCGAACGCCGTGAGCAAGACGAAGCGTAAGTAGGAAGTTCCATGTTCCACTGACCGGGGGTCCATCGTCCAACCAAGAACCTATACCGCGCGCACGCAGGAGCAGTTCGACCCGCGCTGCCCACCGCATTGGCCCATCAATTGGCCCACCGTGCACGCCCGCGGGTGCCGCTGCCGGGCCCTTCTTGTATCACTCTCCGTTAAGCCACGCAACACTTCACACCGCGGGGGGCCAGGCTGAGGTCCCCCTCTTGTTGAAGCCCCCCCCATCTCACAATAGTACGATTATCTCTGGACACTGCGACACTTCGTCGCTCGTGCTTCGCTGCGACGGGCTTGCTTGGCGCGTGCGGTGGCCACAGCGGCCCACAAGATGCAAGCTTCGAAAAGGCCCGTCGCTCCGCAGGGGCCCGTAGCGCAGCTGCAGCCGCTCGCTTTTCAGCCGCAAGCCGCCGCCGCCGCGGCCTCGGCTGGCGGCGTGGTTGCAACGGAGGGCACTGTACCCCCGACTGAATCGTCGCCGCCGACAAAGCTCAACGTCGTCAAAGCCTTGACTATGAAGCTCAGGGATACGTACCGCAAGGCGGATCCATCCCGCCCCGAGGCGGTAGATGCCGCTCCGCGCCGTGTCCTCACGCACCCCTCGTTTCCCGTCAGCAATGGGTGCGCTGCCGCCCTTAAGCCCAGCTTCCGATCCTAGGCTGCGACCCTCACGCCATGCATACCGTGCGGCCCACAGCGGCGCCGACAATGAGCTGGGCGACCTGATCGTCGCCGTGTCGGACGCCATCTCTACGGGCACTGGCACGGAGTATGAGGTCATCGGTCATCTCGGATCGGGTGCGTGTAGCCTCGCACCCACGGACTCCTCCCCCCTGGCTCATGACCGCACACACGGGGCACCTACCTGCCGGAACTCTAGCCGCGCTCTCTGCCTCGCCAGCCCCCGCCTCGCACGCCCCCCGCCTCCTCTTCTTCCTCCTCCTCCCCCTCCTCCGCCGCCTCTCAGCCTCGGTCCTCGAGACTCGGTCGCCTCTTGCTCGCAGGCACATTCGGGCAGGTGCTCAAGGTGAAGCAAGTGACCAACGGGGCGGTCTTTGCGCTCAAGGTCATCCGCAACCGCCGTGCCTTCCGGCGGCAGGCACAGACAGAGGTAGAGCTGCTGGAGCGCCTCAGGCTGCCTGCCGAGACCAACGCAGAGAAAGCGAAGGACAAGGAGAAGGACAAGGAGAAGGCGAAGGAGAAGGCGGCCGCCGTTGTCGACCGCAAGGCCTTCGACGCGCGCGCGCTCGTGGTGCAGCTGTACGACCATTTTGTCTTCCAGAGCCATCTGTGCCTGCTCTTCGAGCCGCTCGGCGTCAACCTGCTCCAGCTTCTCCAGCAGAACAAGTGCATCGGCCTCTCCACCTCGCTCATACGTTACTTTTGCAAGCAGTTGCTCCAGGTGCTCACGTTGCTCTCGGACATGGGCATCTGCCACTGCGACCTGAAACCCGAGAACATCCTGCTCCAGAACCTGCAATCGCCTGCCATCAAGCTGATCGACTTTGGCTCCGCATGCTACGCGCGACAGACGGTTCACAGCTACATCCAAAGCCGCTTCTACCGTTCTCCCGAGGTGCTGCTCGGCCTACCCTACGGCTGCCCGATCGACATCTGGTCGATGGGCACGATCGTGGCGGAGCTCTTCCTCGGCCTCCCTCTCTTCCCGGGCGAGAGTGAGTACAACCAAATTGCGCGCATCATCGCCACCCGTGGCCTGCCGCCCGACGCGATGGTCGAGGGCGCACCGCTGGGCTCACGCTTCTTTGTGCGGGTCGCCGACGCCACGCCCACCGCCGAAGCCACGCCCACCGCCGAAGCCGCGCCCACCGCCGCAGCCACGCCCACCGACGGCGAGCGCGCCGCCGCCGCGCCCGCGTCCGCGTCTCCACCGGCCGTCGCCACTGGCGCCACGGCGGGTGAGGCTGGGGAAGCGACGCGGAGCGACGGTCGGGCGTCGTCGTGGGCGCTACGGAGCGAGACGGCCTATTGCGCCGAGTTTGGCGGCAAGCCCACGCGCAACAAGCAGTACTTTTACTACACGCAGCTGCGCGACCTGTTCTCGCACCACCCGCCGCCCAAGCCGCCGGCCACCGAGGCGGAGGCGACGTCCGAGCGTGATCGGCGTCTCGCCATGTGCCATTTCTGTGAGGGGCTGCTGCAATATCTGCCAACCGACCGTTGGACACCTCGCCAGGCCATCCGGCATCCCTTCATCACAGGGGAGCCGTTCACTGGACAGTTCGTGCCGCCGCCGTCGATGCCGCGCAATCTCAGCAGCAACTCATGCACCACTGGCGCCGCTGCCAGGGACGCCGCCGTCGATGCCGCCGTCGCCGCCGCCGTCTCCGCCAGCGCGTCGCCCGTCGCGACGGGTGCGGGATCGTCCCTTCCACACTCATCGAGCACCTCGCCCTCGGGCGCGTCGCCCGTGCTGCCCCCCTCGGCGGCGCCGCCTGTGCCGGCGCCGGCGTTGGCGAGCTTGTCGCCGGTCGTCGCCCCCTCATCGGCGGTCTCGCCGCCATCATGCTCATTGGAGCTCGGCAGCGGCGGCGGCGGCAAGGCGCCGCCGATTTCCATCGCTGTCAACGTGGCGCAGCCGCCGACGCCGTCGCCGCCGCTGCCGCCGCCGAAGCAGCCGCTCGCGCCGACCAGCTCACCTGCACCCGTGCCGCCGCCGCTACCGCCGGCGCAGGCTGTATTCACGGCGATGGGCATGCACAGCGGCGCGCCCACGGCCTCCATTGCGATCCCTGTCCAGATCGGGGCACCGAGCGGCGGCACGCCGTACGGTGGAATGGCCGACGGCTCGCCCCCCACGCACGCGCACGCTGCCATGTTTGCTCAGTCGCCGCCTATCGGAGTGCCATTTGGCAGCGCCAACGACGGCTACGCGTACTATGGCTCCTCACCGCCGCCTTTTGCCTATTACACCGCGTCGCCGCCGCTCTCGCTCTCGCCACCCTCGCTGCAGATGCTCCACATGGCTATGGGTGGCTCGTCGCCGCCGCCCCCGGGCTACGGTCATCCCTCCATGGGGTACGGCCACCCGGTGCATCCTCATGGCATGCCCCCACAGCATCACCAGCATCCGGCGGGCGGTCCGATCCTCTTTGCGCCCTACGGCGGCGGCACGGCGTACGGCGTGCATATGAACGTTTCGCCGCCTCCCACGTACGGAGCGCCTTATGCGGGCGGTGAGCTGTCGGGAGAGCAGGCACATGACCACTTTGGACAGGAATTTTGGGAGGCACACGACGCCAACAGCTCTATGCAGATGGCGCACTACGCCGCCGCCGCCGCCGCCGACGCGCAGGCCGTGTACGCCTATGCCGCTCAACAGGGCGCGCTCCAGGGTGCCTATTCGCCGCCGCAGTACTACGCCCCGCAGCATGCGCCCAATTCTGCGTATAATACTGCGCCGCCCATGCGCCTCTCGGTCAACATGGGCGGCGGCGGCGGCGGCGGCGGCGGCGGCGGCGGCGGCGGCGGTGGCGGCAACAGCTACGGCTCCGAAGCGTTTTGGGTGATGGGTGGCGGAACCGTCGGTGGCGCGCCGCACAGTCCCAACAGCGGCAAGTCGTCGCCGCAGTCTTTGCGAAGCGGCCAAAGCGGCGGTGGCCGCCGAAACAGCTCGGGAAAGCGATCGCCGCGCGAGGGCGTCACGCCGCATTCGCCGCCCCTCGGTGTGGGAGCGACGGGCGCTTCTCCAGGAAGGGTGGACGAGGTGGCGTACGGCGGCACGGGCGGCGGCCACGGAGGCGGGGCCCCGTCCGGCAGTGAGGCGGCGGCAGCGGCAGGCGCGCGGCCGGCGGATGGCGATCTCAACTTTGACGACCTGTTCTCACGCTCGCCGCCGCCGCCCGGGACGACGCCCGGAGCGGCGAAGGGGTGAGGGCGCGCGTGGAGGCACTTCGTTCGGATGGAGCCACGTGGCAGTGAGATACAGATTGAGGTGAGAGGAGAGAGAGGCAGAGCAGAGAAGCGCCACGCGTGTCAGCGCGGCACCAGTGTGATGACCTCTCGCATCTCGGACAGATCGGGATGCGTTCCGCGTCGGACCCAGAACGTAGGAGGGGAGCGCGGACTATACTAGATTCTTGGTCATTTTTCATGTGTTCATAGGGGCCCATCCCGTAAGCTACACCCCCACATTCACAGGCTCTGCAAGTATGAACACCTGGGTAGAGACGGGCTACATGAGTGAGCCCGCGCCCTCAGAGCCCAAGGGGAAGGCGCGTAAGGAGGCCAAGGCGGGCAAGGCGGGCAAGGCAATCAAAGAGGCGAAGGAGTCAAATGAGCCAAAGGAGCCAAAGGAGCCAAAGGTCCCGAAGGCCCCAAAGGAGTCCGGTGCATCCAAGCGCACAGCAGGCGGCGGCGGCGGCGGCTCTTCCAAGCGCAAAAAGGGTGACGATGCCGACGAAGACATAATGCGAGCAGGCACGCCCGATGTCGATGAGGACGTCGATCTCGTTTCACGCACCAACCCAGCAATCGGCGCCGCGGTGGTTGTCATCCACCCGGGCTCGACGAGCTTGCGCATTGGCCTCGGCGAGGCGCTCACGCCACGCGTGATCCCGCACTGCATCGCCTACCGCCGCAAGGCCGTTTCTGCGCCGAGCAGCGCCAGGAGCGACGGCAGCGGCACGGCCATCGCGCAGCGTCTGGAGAGCTCGCTCGCGCCACTCGCACGCCAGCTGCGCCTTGGCGTGCAGTTCGTGGGTGAGGATTATCCACCCGTGGCGCCGAGCGCGCGCGCCCTTCCGCCATCGCGCCCACACGCATTCCTCGATGCGGCACCGAAGACGGCCGCCGCGGTTGCGGCCGCCGTCTCGACTGCAGCCGCGGCCGTGGCGGCGAGTGCGTCGGCCGCGCGCGCGCACGCCAAGATCAGCGTCGTTGGCGAGGACCCACCGCCACCGTCGTTTCTGGTTGGTGAGGCGGCACTGCTCGCGGCGCACGCGGAGCCTGACGTGTGGGAAGTTGTCTACCCGCTCGCGTGGGGTGCGCTCAACACGCATGGTACCGGCCTGTCGGAGCGGGCGCTCTACTCGGCCATCGAGCAGATCTGGCGCTGCGCCATCTGCGGCGGCGGTGGCGAGCCAGGTTTAGATGTGCGGCCCGCCGCGCTCGCGGGCACGTGTGCCGTGCTCGCGCTTCCCGATCTCTTCGACCGCCGTATGGGTGCCGAGCTGCTGCAGCTGCTCCTCGCGCCATCGGGGCTCGGTCTCAAGGCGGCGCTCGTGCATGAAGAGGCGGCGTGCGCTGCCTTCGGCGCGGGCGTCGGCTCCGCATGCGTGGTGGATGTGGGGAACCAGCGTGCCTCGGTACGCTGCTCCTGACGGCGCTCATGGCCCGTCTGAGTGCCGCCGAGGCCAACTGAGTGTCCCTCCCAGTGCTTCCGATGGCCTCTGATGACCCCTCCGAATTCCTTCCGAATTCCTCTGATGACTTCCTGATGACTTCCTGATGACTTCCTTAATGACCCCTCCGAATTCCTTCTCTTCTGACGAAGTCCTTCCTTCTGCGCTTACCCTTGCAGGTGTGCTGCATCGATGAGGGCATGCCCATGCCCGGGTGCCGCCAGATTTTGAGCTATGGTGCCGCCGACATGGACGTATTCCTGCACACGTTGCTCCATCGGCACCGGCTGACGCCCTCGTTGCCCACGGCGCTCGCGGCAGCGCCGTCATACCGTCCCGCCGTAGCGACGCAGTACGCGCTGCGCGCGCTGCGTCACGGCGGCTGCTCGCTCTTGCTCAATCACGATCCGCAGGAGACGCCGAGTGTCGACCTGCCCAATAGCGGGCTGGCACTCGGCGCGGCCCCGGTGCCCGAGGCCGCCGCCGCCTACGCGCGCGCGGCCGCCACGGCGCTCGCCACCGCGACGAGCGCCGACGCCGCGCGCAAGGCCGTCGGTGATGCGGCAGATGCAGTGGCCGCGCTCGCGCCTGTCTTTAACGAGGGTGCTTTCGCGCCAACGGCCGTTCGCGTACAGCTTGGCTCTCTCGGGCAGCTACCGCCGCTCTTGCTCTTTGCGCCGTCGGTGGCGTGGGCGCTGCAACGTGCGGTGGGCTTCGAACGGCCGCACGGCGCGACATCCGTAGGCACGCAGGTGGACCATTCCGACGTGTTCGACGATGAATTCCTCAACGAGAGTGCTCTTGAGCGCGCACTCCCCGCCGGGATGACGCCCGCCCAGCCAAAAGAGACTTTCGTGGGCGCCGCCAACTTTGCGCCGTCGCTCACCTCACTCGGCGCTCGCCACTCGCGCGGGCTGACGCCCGAGGCATTCCTTGGGTACATGCCGCTCGACGAAGCGATCGTGCGCGCCGTCGAGCGCGGCAAGTCGACTGAGGTCAAGCGTCGGTTATACGGGACCATCCTTCTGATCGGAGGCGCTGCGCACACCCCCGGGCTGGCAGAATACCTCGAGTGGCGTGTGGCGTGCGGCTGGAAGCTCGCCGAGGACTCGACCGAGGGCATCGAGCGCATCGAGGTGACGAAACTGCCCCTTGGCACCGACCCCGAGTCCCTCGCGTGGCACGGCGCCGCGACGCTGCCAGAGCTCGAGAGCGGCCCAGCCCTGTGGATCCTGCGCGAAGAATGGATGCAGCGCGGCGCCCTCGCCGCGCGGGAGGTGTGCGCCTTCTCGTGGTGATGTCGGGGCGAGGCATTCTCGACGCCACTGGCTCTCTGATCTACTCTGGCGCCTGCTTGGCGCCTGGGTACCCAGTCGACTGCGGCTGTGCGAGCAGAGGCTCCGGCTCTCTACGACGCGCCGGATGCGCGGCGTCGCGACAAGCGCCAAGGGTCAATCGGAAATCCACGTGTGCTCGTGTGGGGCGCGGCGAGATGGGGTAACTCGAGTGCCGCAACTTCCGACGAGGATCATCGCAGCCACTTATCAATCCGACATCGTATCGCCTACGGGATGATTTTTCCTAAGGAATCGCGGGAATCCGCACAACCCGCGAGCGGTTTTGTATTTGCGTTCACAGCACGCAGCGGTGAGCGGAGGCCGGGAGGCCGGAGCGGCACCGTGGCACTGCACGGACGAGGGAAATGTATTACGAACAAGACGCGGGTGACGTGTTGCACGCCGGTGTGAAACGAGATCCGACAAAATTTTCGAACTCCCGCAATGCGGGACCCCACTCGACTTTTCTCGCGGCCGCGCCGCGTTCAGATGCGTGAGTCCCATTGAAGGTGAGCGTCCCGGACCTTGACGACTCATCCTTCGCCCCACTCTTCTGCACAACGCCTTCAGCTGCCTCGCATGCACCGTATCCTCGAAGTCCTGTGGCAACACGGCGGCCTCGCTGTCCACTCTTTCCGGAGTGGCCGCAGTGGAGTGCTTGCTGCCTTCTCGATCTCTCACACTCTTGCCCTGTGAGCACCCCTCATGCGCACCACTCATCGCCCACGTGCAACCGTGTGCTCACCCGAACTGTGCAGGTACCATCGCGACTTTAAACCACTCATGGCACACACGCTGTCGCGTGCGCTTCGAAACGAGGCTCCTATCGGCGGTCAAACTCACTCAACACGTTCGGACAAGGTGCGGCAGCTCCTTGTCCCCACTGATTGACATAGTCCAGCCGTCGCCGGCCGCTGGCCGTGGCTGGCACGTGCTGCACACCACCACCACTTGCGGAGCCATTTC
>Ga0210247_100284_pt1 | contig 46633 bp, 49 predicted proteins | sample ChrtobMetP3_16mM_FD_155449 | JGI IMG/M metagenome (GOLD analysis project Ga0210247, IMG submission 155449) | Chrysochromulina tobin associated microbial communities from unialgal haptophyte culture, Seattle, Washington, United States - P3_16mM | ecosystem: Host-associated > Algae > Haptophytes >... | reverse complement strand
CTACAGTGCCGAACGACCGGTACAGGTAATCGATCGGTCGCTTGAGATCCTGACCGGTGAGCGACCGCTTGCGGTGGCGCCCATGGACTCTGCCGTCGAACCTAAGTGGCAGCAATCAGTCTGAGGACTAAACCGCTCGCGCGGTAGTCTCCGAGCTGGGATGGTTGGTTGACGGCGATGGTGCACGCGCCGATGTTGTGAGCCGAGGCGATTGGCCTCGATCACGACAGGAGCACCATCATGAATGCACCCCATCCGACGGTCTCACCGCTACGCCAGCGCATGCTCGAGGACATGCGAATGCGCAGGCTGGCCCCCAAGACGCAGACCGCCTACATCCGAGCCGTGCGCCGGCTTGCCGCGTACCTTCGTAGGCCTCCAGACACCGCCACCGTCGAAGACCTGCGCAACTTCCAGCTGCACTTGGTGGACCAGGGCACATCGCCCACCACCCTCAACGCCACCATCACCGGGCTGAAGTTCTTCTGCGAGATCACCCTGGACCGCGCAGACCTGACGGCCAAGATGCAGCCCGTTCATGTGCCACGCACGTTGCCGGTGGTGCTCAGCCGCGAGGAAGTGGCGCGTCTGATCGCAGCCGCTGCCAACCTCAAGCACCAGACCGCACTGTCGCTGGCCTACGGCACGGGCTTGCGTGCCAGCGAGGTGGTTTCCTTGAAGGTCGGCGACATCGACAGCCAGCGCATGACGCTGCGCGTGGAACAAGGCAAAGGCAGCAAGGACCGCTACGCCATGCTCTCGCCCGTGTTGTTGGAGCGCCTGCGGGTCTGGTGGCGCGTGGCGCGCGCCCAAGGCAAGATGCTCGAAGGCGGCTGGTTGTTCCCAGGCATGAATCCCGTCGACCCGCTCACAACCCGCCAGCTCAACCGCGCCATTCACATGGCGGCCGAGTCGGCGCACATCGACAAGCGCGTGTCCATGCACACGCTGCGCCACAGCTTTGCGACCCACCTGCTGGAGCAGAAGGTGGACATCCGGGTGATCCAGGTCCTGCTCGGGCACAAGAAGCTGGAGACGACAGCCATGTACGCGCAGGTGGCCACCGACGTCCTGCGCGAGGTGGTCTGCCCGCTGGATCAGCTCAGCACCGCGTAGGCCCACCATGGGCACCGCTGCCCTGGAGGTGGCGGACATCTTCCGCACCCACGGGCCGGCCTGGCGGCAAGCCCAGCGCTTCCACCTGAGCCTGGGTCAGCTCAAGGTCATGACAGCCATCGAGCAGTGCCGCAGCGCGGCACTGGGGGGACATGTGCTGCGCTGTAAAGACTGCCAGCGCCAGCAGGTCGCATACAACTCGTGCCGCAACCGCCACTGCCCCAAATGCCAGGCCAGTGCTGCGCAGCGCTGGCTGGATGCGCGCCAGGCCGACCTGCTGCCGGTGGACTACTTCCACGTGGTCTTCACGCTGCCCGCACCCATCAGCGAGATCGCGTACTGGAACAAGGCCGTCGTCTACGGCCTGCTGTTCGAGGTGGCAGCACAGACGCTGCGCACCATCGCCGCCGATCCCCGGCACCTGGGTGCGCAGATCGGTGCCACCCTGGTGCTGCACACCTGGGGTTCGGCGCTGACACACCACCCACACGTGCACGGCATCGTGCCCGGCGGCGGGCTCTCGCTGGACGGGGAGCGTTGGGTGGCTTGCCGACCGGGCTTCTTCCTGCCGGTGCGCGTGCTCTCGCGCCTGTTCCGGCGGCTCTTCCTGGAAGCACTGGAGCAAGAGCACCGCGCGGGCAGGTTGCAGCTCTTCTCGCAACACACCGCGCTGGCCGATCCGAAGGCCTTCGCGCGGTGGCTCGCGCCGCTGCGTAAGTCTGAATGGGTGGTCTATGCCAAGAAGCCGTTTGCGGGGCCACAGGCTGTGCTGGCCTACCTCTCGCGCTACACGCACCGCGTGGCGATCTCCAACTCGCGCCTGGTCGCACACGACGAGCGAGGTGTGACCTTCCGCTGGAAGGACTACCGCGACAAGGACCGAACCCAGGGCAAGACACGCCACAAGACGATGACGCTCTCACCCGAGGAGTTCATGCGCCGCTTCCTGCTGCACGTGTTGCCCGGCGGGTTCCACCGCATCCGGCACTACGGGCTGCTGGCCAACACCCATCGAAGGGAATGCATCGAGCAGGCGCGCCAGCTGCTCATGCCCAAGGCGCCAGGGGCAATGCCCGAGGAGGTCGGGTGTGGTGTGGCCGAGCAGATCCGCCCGACCTTCGTGTGCGTTCACTGCGGCGCGATGATGCTCATCGTCGAGACCTTCGCACGTGGGCAGCCCATTCGCACACCTCACCAGCGAGGACCACCGTGAGCACCTCGGCGTTCGCAACTTTGAGTGTGTCTGGAGCGGGCTCACCATGGCTCGCCGCAGCGCGCTGCGTCCGCCGCAGAAATCCGTTGTGCTGGTCCTGCGCGTTGCATCGTTGGTGGTCATCGAGAACTGCTCTGCACACTGCGGTATCACCTTCGTGCAGTGATCCGGTGGCGCAGCTGGCGGCTCCAATATCACTGCGTTCCGTCAAATCCCCATAGAGCTGCAAGCGGGTACGCCCAGATGGGTGATCCCCGCGGTTTCCTCCCTAGAGGCTTGTAGGACGCCCACCCTTTGTGGTCGGCGTGAGTTGTGGGCGCCCCTGCGCGGGAGGGCGTCCTACAACCCTTAACTGAAGGCGCCTGTCGAGCACCGAACCACGACTGTGCAGAGCTTGCTGTCAGTCACCCTCTGAAGCCAAGCCGTGTTATTCCCTTCGGGTATCGAGTCAGATGTAGTAGCGAAACGGGAGTGGAGGCAGCTCGTTCTTCCGAGGCGCAGCCGTCAAGATTTCACCGACCGCATCGGCGAAGCGTAGTGTCACCGGTACGCCGTCTCCGAAGATGCACGCGTTGTAATTGAGCTTGGTCAGGGCGAGCACGTCCGCCATGACCTGCTTGATGTCCGCCACCCCTCGGCAAATCTCGATCGACAGCGGGTTGGGCACCTCGCGGCCGGCATAGGTCTGCAACCTCGGCACGAAGCCTTTGGTCCAGAGATACGCCATCCACCGCGATCTAACCCAGCCCACACCTCGGGCGATGTTTATCGTGCCGTGCCGGTAGAGCTTCAGGCCCGCGTCCTGGCGGATACGTACGCACACCACATTGGTCTCGGGAGGCACGGTTTCCTTGAAGCCCTCCCACTCCTCGGCCGAGAAACGCGTCTTACCGTGGATGAAGAGCTCCTTGGGGGCCTCACCGCGATGGTTCTTGCGATATGAGTCCACGACCATCGCCATCAGGGATTTGGCCTTCTCCTTGGGGAGGTGAAAGTCGTCCTTGGTCGAGGTGAGCCATGGGCCGACCGCTCCGCGAAACACGACGCCGTCGCCGGAGTCGAGGAACATCTGGGCGCCGCAGCAGGCGTTGCCCGGCTCGGCCGAAGACGAATCCTTCTTGAAGACGATGCCGACATAGCAGACGCCCGGGCGCGATGCCGCAAGCTGCCAAGGCTTGCCGCCGGACTTGAAGAAGCAGGTCGTGGCGAGATTCCACGCAAGGGTCGCAGGGTCTTGAAGGCCACGGCCAGGCATGCCGTTCTCGCGGACGAATTCTTCGGGTGCGAGCGTGGTCTCGCGGACCACTTGCACCGCCGCCTTGTGCTCCAACAGCCGGGCTTTGAGCTGATTGTGGAAGTCGAGCTCGTAGAGGTAAATCTCGGCCGACGCGTTGTCTTCCTCGAACAGGCCCGGAGCCTTGAGCAGCCGGGTCGCCGCCGCCTTGTCCATCAGCACCCCGGAGCGCTGCTTCTGGCTGGCCTCGACTTTGGACTGCGGGCGGCAATACTTGTGGACATCCTCGGGCACGACGGCCATCCACAGATCGATGGTCGATTCGCTGCCGTCGCGCAAGTGGTTGGCGATCGCATCGGAATAGAGAGAGACGGCCTTGTGGATCGCCTGGTGGCGATCTGAGATGCGGATCGCATTGGCAAGCGCGGCAGCGTCGATTTCCAGCCATGTCGCGGGCTGAGTGGGCCACTCCACGCCGAACAGGGCTTGGAAGCCCGGAAACATGGTGTGGTTGGGGTTGTCAGCCAGCGCCGGTGCGATGGGCTTGGCCAAGCGCGCTACGCACGCCGAGTACCGGCGCAGGCCCTCCTTTGTGGAGACCACGCCGATGCGCAGCTTCGACCCCGCCTGAGGGCTCTCCTTTGGGCCATACAGCAGCAGGCCGTCCTTGGGATGCTCCATGGACTGCCCATAGCCGAAAAGCAGCTCGGGCTCAGCGATCTCGATCAGATTGAGTTCGAGGGTCATGCCGGAACGTCGTCGGCGTCGAAGTCATCGACCTCGCCCAATTCGTCGTCGGGCTCATCGACAGGATCGTCGTCGATGGATGGCGCCAAGTCGGAGAGGCCCACGGGCGAACTGAACATGATCGGCGTGGCAGACACAACGACCTCGCGGCCCGAGCCCACTGGCAGCTGGATCTCTGTAGCACCGTCTGCGACTACGGCGAGGAAGGCACGCAGGAAGCCGCGCCAGCGGTCATTCCACCAACTGCGGCAAAAGCTCATTCTCAGGCGGTGCGCCTTTGCTGGCACGTCGAACGGCTTGCCTTCTTCATCGGTGAAGACGATTGTGGCGCGCAGCTCGATCCGCCACGGCTCGTCGAACTGGGGCACCATGCCCACTGCGTAGCACCAATTGGCCTTCTTCTTCTCGCTGCGGCCATTGAGCCCTTTACGGCGCTTCCGGCCATCGACGTCAATGAATGCGACCTTCTCGCCGCGACCCTTGGTGAGCTCGGGCGTGACATAGAAGACCTTGCGCCCGCCAGCTTGCTCAAAGACGCCGAGGCCCTTGGCCTCCATAGCGAGCTCCCAGGCCTGCCGCACGAGGTTGGCGACGCGCTTGCGGGCCTCACGCGCATCGACGTACTTGTCGCCGAAAGTGGCGCCGCTTTGAATGAACATGGTCGAGTCCACGCCAGCGGAGGCCTTGAGCATGACCGACTTGGACATGTTGGAGACGAGGTCGGCCGCCTTGGCGAAGCCGACGATGCGGTCCTCATGCTCGAACCAAGGGATGCCGCGGTTGAGGTCAGTGACCTTGATCTCTCGCTCGCTTCCCAAGATGCGGGCGGTCTCGATCGGTGGCAGCGAGACAACGCTGAGCCATGTCGAGTCCAGCGATTCCTTAGACTCGGTGCGCAATATCGCGCCCTCCTTCACTTCGGCGAGCCAGTGCCTGGCGGAGCGCGGATCGGGGGCCGCCACCTTGGGCGCATTGGCCTCGGTCAACGTGTCGAGCAGGTCGGCCAAGCCCGCGTGCCATCCGTTGGCGAAGTCGATCACGTTCTTGCGGTGGATCCCGATGGGCAGCAGCGAGAAATCGTACTTGTCTAAGCGCAGCGGGATCACGAAGCCCGGCATCGACTTCTCAATGGTCTGAGCCAGCGCCCATTCGTCCTTAACGCCTTGCTTGTCCACCGCGACCGTGGAGACCACGGCCAAGAAGCGGTAGGACTCATTCCGGATGGCCCGTTCAATCTTGTCCCAGAAGTAGTCGCCGCCCTTGAGGCGGCCGAGATCGTGCCAGACGGAGAATCCCGAAAGCTCCAAGCGAGCGCCAAGCCAACTCACAAAGCCATTGTCCTCAGGCGTGGCATGGCTGATGAAAATGGATTGGCGGCTCATCTAGGCATTGTCTGCGATGCTGAGCGAATGTCAGCTTCCGGCATGAGCGGGAGCGTTCGATCGTCCCCCGACGAGAGACTGCCGTCTGGAACGGGCGTTCGACCAGCGTGAGCACGAGCTTCTTGGAGTGCGCAGGATTGGCTTAGTGGGGCTCTTCGTGGCTTGCCCCCAGATACAGCGCTGCTGAACTGGGCGCTCAGCTTGCGGCCAAGCGCCCGGGACACCTTAGAGGGAGGCGTCCTTGATCTTCTTCAGGGGGCGGACCTTCACGCGCACGGTGGCGGGCTTGGCTGCGAATTCGCGCTCGACCTTGGTGAAGGGGTCGATGCCGCGGCGCTTCTTCTTCGCCGGAATCGCCTGCGCGGTGATCTTGAGCAGACCTGGCAGCGTGAACTCGCCCAGGCCCTTCTTGCTCATGGAGGCAACGATCGTGGCTTCCAGTGCTGCCAGGACCGCTTTGGCGGCCTTCGGATCGACGCCGGCGACTTCAGCCAGGTGAGCTTGCAGCGTAGTCTTGTTGAAGGCGGTCTTGATCGGCCTCAGGAGCGCCAGGCTCGCGGCCGGCTTCTTGGCCACAGCGGCCTTGGGGGCTGCGACAGCCTTTTTCGCGACGGGTGCTGCCTTCTTCGCAGCCGTGGTCTTCTTTGCAGTTGCCATGGATTTATCTACTTTCGAGTGATGAAAATGCGCAAAGTGCGCAACACGATTGTAGAAACGTTGAGCGACCACGCGAAGTTCAAGAGCCGTCGAGCCTAATGGCTGGATAGCCCTGAACTTCGCCCAGGGCGACCAGGGTGGAACAGCGGCTACGCAGTCGTTCGTCGCTACGACAACTAGGTAGCTCGCGTCGTCGCGGGCGCCGTGTCAGCTAGGCTGCCGCATTCTTCCATCTAGGGAAACTGCAACTTTCTCACGGTAGTGGTCATTGCTCCCACATATAGAGGATATTGCCAGGGCGTCGAGCCCTTAGATTTGACATGGCGCACTGTGTGAGTGCGTGGCTTCTCGACTTGCTGTTCTAGCTACGCTGGTGGCACGAGAAGATTCTGATTTGCTTCAACCCGAAAAGGAGAATGGAGTTGACCCGCTTCGGTGGACGGTTTTCGGTTTGATTCTCAAACCATCTGGGATGCTTCGTTTGCATGGGGTGGGTCATGCTCGCGGGCATTGAATCGGGACTGCTGGCTCCTTTCAAAGTTCAGGGGTGAGAGGTAGCCCAGACCGCTGTGGCGGCGCCTGGGGTTGTACCAACCTTCAATCCAGGTGAAGACGGCCATGCGGGCCTGGGCCTTGGACTCGAAGCTGTGGCGCTCGATGAGTTCCGCCTCCAGGCTGGCGAAGAAGCTCTCAGCCATCGCGTTGTCGTAGGCATCGCCCACCGTTCCCATGGAGGGGCGAACGCCCATCTGACGGCAGCGCTCGCCGAAGGCCAGGCTGGTGTATTGGGCGGATTCAACCGGTCGTCGCAACACCGGGTTGGTTAGCCGATTTTAGGTAGTCATTAAGCGCCTCTGCGGGAGTCTTCCAACCCAACGTCTTGCGTGGCCTGTTGTTCAAGGTCAGTGCCACGGCTTGAATCTCTTGCTCGCTCCAGCGAGACAGGTCGGTGCCTTTGGGGAAGTATTGGCGCAGCAGCCCGTTTGTGTTTTCGTTCGTACCGCGCTGCCATGGACTGCGAGGATCGGCAAAGAAGACCTTCACCCCGGACTCGATGGTGAACCGTGCATGGTCGGATAGCTCCTTGCCACGATCCCAAGTCAATGACTGCCATAGCTGGGTAGGCAGCTTGGTCACTGTTCTCTTGAGGGCGTTGGCCATGGTTATGGCTCCGTAACCTGCCAGCGCAGGACCATTCTTTGTTCGAGGAATCAGTCCATAGCCTTCCTCGCGCGGCAGGTGCACGAGCATGGTGAAACGGCTTGACCGTTCCACCAGCGTGCCAATGGCCGACCTGTCCAGGCCGATGATCAGGTCCCCTTCCCAGTGACCGGGTACCGCACGATCTTCTATCTCAGCAGGGCGGCTGGAGATCATCACCTCTTCACTGACATGTGCCCATGCCTTGGCTTGGGACCTGGCCCGGGGTGTGCGCAAAGCACGCCCCGTACGCAGGTAGCTCACAAGCTCACGCTTGAGGGCGCCTCTGCCCTGGATATAGAGCGCTTGGTAGATGGCTTCGTGAGAGATGCGCATGGACGGATCATCCGGGAAGTCGACCTGCAGGCGGTTTGCAATCTGCTCTGGCGACCAGCCATTGACCCATTTGCGGTCACCACGATGAGGCTTGTTGCGGCCGATGAAAGGAGCCTGTCGAGGTCCAGCCACCTCCCGTCCTTGGGCATCGCGGATCTTGCCATCCAGACGGTCTTGGACATAGACGCGCAAACGCTGATTCGTCACAAGCTTGGCAGGCTTGGGCCTTCTGGCGACCAGATCCGACTTCCACTGCGCTACTGAGGCCCGGTACTCGAGCTTGCCACTGCGGGTCGCAGCGTTGCGCGTCAACTCCCGCGAAACAGTTGAGGGGCTTCGACCAATACGACGAGCGATCTCCCGCACGCTGACATCTTGAGCTCGCAGAAGTCCAATCTCTTCTCGCTCCGCGAACGACAGATATCTTCCAGATACAGGTTTCGACATGAACAATGGCATGCCGCCACGATGCCGGAACCAGCGCGAGCCCACCGCCTGCGATACGCCTACCGCCTCGGCTGCCCTCTCACTGGTGATTCCGGTTGCAATCTGTACCCAGAACTGGCGCTCGACCTCTCGCCGAAGTGCAGGAGCCCCCGGAGAGGGCATCGCGTCTCTCCCTGTCAATTGCTTCATCCATCCTGCGGGTCGCCCCATAAACACCTCCTGGTTGAAGGTGTTGCGACGACCAGTTGAATCCGCCCTGACTGCCCTGGTCCGAGTGATGCATCAGCGAGCTGGGTTTGCCGCGCCGCCAAAGGGCCATCAACAAAGCGTCGCTCACCATCTTGGCCTGCATGGTGTCGCTCATCGACCACCCCACGATGCGGCGTGAGTACAGGTCCATCACCGCTGCCGCATACAGCCAGCCCTCGGCCGTCCAGATGTAGGTGAAGTCGGCCACCCACTTCTGGTTCGGACCACTGGCCTCAAAGTCGCGCTGCAGATGGTTGGGCGCGATGTGGCTCTCAAGCCTGCTGCCTGTATCTCCTGGTAGCCTGCGTCGCTTGTGGCGAGCTTGCAGCTTGGCCAGGTGCATCAGCCGGATGACCCGGTTCATCCCGCAACTCTCGCCCAGCGCTCGAAGGTCGTGCCAGACGCGTGGACTGCCGTAGGTGCGGTCGCTGAGCTCGAAGCTCTCTCGGATGAGGCGGGTGAGCCTCGCGTCGTCCTGGCTGCGCTGGCTTGGCGCTCTGCCCATCCATTCATAGAAGCCGCTGTGGGAGACCGCCAGAACCCGGCACATGGTGCGGGTGGGCCAGACACTACGATGCCGCGCGATGAAGCCGTACTTCACTGCGGGTCCTTTGCAAAGTAGCCGAGCGCTTTTTTTAGGATGTCGCGCTCCGTGGTCACACGGCGCAGTTCGCGTTGCAACCGCTCCACCTCCGTTGCAGCCTCACTTCGAAGCGGTCGGTTTGGTCTGAGGTCCAACACTCCGCCACGCTCCTGCGTGACCCACCGCCTGAGCACGCTCGTCTGAATACCCAGGTCCCGCGCAATGTGCGTGGCGGTTGCTCCTGGCTGCTTGCACAGCTTCACCGCCTCACGTTTGAACTCGTCCGTGAAGCTCCTTCGGGTTCTTGTCATGCCTATCTCCTGAACACATCATGTCATTGGATGTGTCCGGGAAACTGGGGGAAGCCCAGTCTATGCTGTTGGACGTCAAGCGAAGCCTTCTGCACGGGCCTTGACTGAGTTCATTATTTCGGAAATCGCGCGTGACCCTCCGGATGTGCCGCCCAGTTCAAAGTAGCCCTACATCGCGCCCTTGTCCTCGTAATTTCAGCCGCTTGTCCGCTGCGCAAGATTGACAGGCCCTACATTGGTGCGCACTCGCGCTGACGTGCAAGAATGCAGACAAAACTCAGTACGCTTTCTTCTTGCGGTTTTCGCACTTTTGATCGCGGCTGGCCCAGCCCTAAATGTCTTTGCAGCAGAAGCTTGACGCGTTGCGTACCCACTTGGAGGTGGGGACACGCTCGAATGCGTTAGTTGCGATGCTCAGAGTGATGGAAGACGCCGTCTCCAGCGACCGCGCTACCAGAGCATTGCAGGCACCTAGCCGCGCACCAGCTTTTTCCCTCCCGGACGCGACAAGTCAAACTGTCTCCCTCTCAGAAATGCTTCGCGATGGGCCCGTGGTGGTGGTTTTTTATCGCGGCGAATGGAGTCCTTGGTGCCGGAAGGAATTGAATGCCTTGCAGGGGGTTACCGGGCGGTTCAAGCTGCTTGGTGCATCGGTGCTTGCCGTTTCTCCTCAGTTACCAGTATTCAGCCGCGGGCACATCCGAAGGCGCAGGCTAGATTTCCCGATACTGCATGATTCTGGTGGTCACGTGGCGGCTCAGTTCGGTGTGGAATGGCAAGTTCCAGCTGAATTTAGGAAGCTATATCTTGATTTGAACGTGGACCTTGAGAAGTTCAATGGGCAAGGTGGGTGGGTGCTGCCGATACCCGCGCGCTTCCTCATTGATCGGCAGCAGACAATCGTGTACGCCGAAATCAATGCTGGTGAAACTCATAGGATGGATCTGAGTGGCCTTCTCACCGCCTTGGAAGGGTTGCAGCGAAAGGCATCTGGGCCCTAAGCTTCATTGTCCTCGGGGATGTCCGATATAGACGGGGCATCGCTTTCTGACCAGTTCGTTGTCACCAGGGCAGTTCCTAGGCGACTGGGATGCACTTACGACGGATGAAGTTGTTCAGCTCATCACACCGCCTGAATCTGTTGGACGTTTGCGTGCTGGTCACGGTGAGCGCCATCAGTGCAGTGCTTGTCATGAAATGAGTTTTCGTGCCTCGAAGCCACAGGCACGTGCTCGGGCATCAGATCCACTACCCAGTCGATGAAGGCTCGCAGTTTCGCACTCACATGGCGGTTGGACGGGAACGCCACATACATCGGCATCGCATCGAAGCTCCAACCGTCGAACAGCGGCAGCAGTTCGCCCCGTGCCGCATGGTCGTTCGCCATGTACTGCGGCAGCCACAGAACGCCCATGCCAGCGACGCCAGCCGCGAGGTAGGCGTTGCCGTCGTCCATCGCCACCACATGGCGCCCCTGCACCTCCATGCGTTCGCCATCGCGGTGCATGCCGATGGGCGCCACCGTGCCGCTGCGGGCGCGCAGATAACCCACCGTGCGGTGGTGCGTATCGTCCAGTTCAGCCGGGTGCAGCGGCGTGCCAACGCGCTCCAGATAGCTGGGTGCCGCGTACACACCGATCTGCAGATCGCCCACGTGACGGGCGATCAACGAAGGGTCGGTGATCTCACCGCCGCGCAGCACGCAGTCCACGTTGTCACCGATGAGGTCCACCATGCGGTCGCTCACACCCATGTACAGCTGGATCTCCGGGTAGCGTGCATGAAACGCCGGCAGTGCCGGCATCAGGATCATGCGAGCCAGCGGGCTGGGCACATCCACGCGCAAGCGCCCACGGGGCGAGGCCACAGCGCTGGAGAGGCTGGTGTCCGCGTCTTCCAGGTCGGCCAGCAGGCGCACCACGCGCTCGTAGTACGCGGCGCCGTCGGGCGTGATCTTCACCTGCCGCGTGGTGCGGTTCAGCAGCTTCACGCGCAGCCGCGCCTCCAGCTGCTGCACGAGCTGCGTCACAGTGGTCTTGCTCATGTGCAGCGTCTGTGCCGCCTTAGTGAAGCTACCGGCTTCCACTACGCGGGTAAAGGCCTGCATTGCATCGAATCGGTCCATCGGAGATCCTGATGTCAGGGGTTATTGTTTGGAAATGGCAAAAAGTCATTGTGCGACTTGCTTGTTTATCTGAAGACCGTGATCGCCTAGAGTCCACCCATCCCCACCAACAAATAGGTATCTCATGTCTGCACGTGATGTTGTTTTCCCCGCCGGCCGTCAGGCGCTCTATGACAAGAACCGTTACTCACCTGCGATCCGGTCCAACGGCTTTCTATTCGTCTCAGGGCAGGTGGGCAGTAGGCCCGATGGCTCGCCAGAACCCGAATTGCAAGCCCAGGTAAGGCTCGCTTTCGACAACCTCAACGCGATCCTCTCGGCCGCAGGCTGCACGTTCAAAGACGTGGTCGACGTGACCGTGTTCATCGTTGATCCTGAGCCAAAGTTCGAAACCATTTGGGAGGTGGTGGGGGAGTACTGGGGTGAGGCTCCGCACCCCACGCTCACAGCCATTGGCGTAACCTGGTTGTATGGATTCCAGTTCGAGATCAAAGTGATTGCCAAGCTGCCCGAGGCCACTGCTGCCGTGTAATCCGACCACGCGCGGTGCAAGCTAGTCAGGATCAGAGTGATCTGGCCCGGTAGCGGTGGAAACCAACTCGTAGTCGCTACTGACCTGCATCCACTCCTGACAACGCTGCGATGTTTGCAACCGGTGGTGATGCGAGTTCGCCACCACATGCAGCCGGACTACCAAAAGGGGCGTGAGTAACTGCAAAAAAACATACCGTGAGCGAGCAACGTGGAGCTTGTCTGCCGTTTGTGAAAGCAGGAAATGGAAACTGCATCCGTGCCATCACTGACACGATGCATCCATGGCCTCGTCCAGCTTGTCCTACGCTTCGACCTTCACGCCTTTCCAGAAGGCGACTCGATCTTTCACCATTTCGGCACCAGGCTTTGGGTTGGGGTAGTACCAGACCGCATCCGGATTGGTCTCGCCATTCACTTTGAGTGAGTAGTAGCTGGCTAGGCCCTTCCAAGGGCAACTGCTCTTGTGGTCGCTCAAGGTGACATATTCGCGGTTCAGCGAACTGTCGGGAAAGTAGTGGTTCCCCTCAACGACCACCGTGTCGTCGCTCTGCGCAATCACCGCGCCGTTCCATGTGGCTTTCATGTCAATGTCTCCAGTGTGAATTCAAGCAGATGTTCAGATCAGCGCCACTGCGCCATTCTGGGTCGGCACACGCGTGCAGGCATATTCTTTGACGGCAATCAAATCAACTTCGATCGGCATCTCAGTTCAAATTTCTTGGAGGGGTCACTGAAAGTGACTCCTCTCTACGTCAGAGTCGTTCCAATGTAGTGCCTGGAATGGCTTTTTTGCGTATTCCACGCGATGGCGGACACGATTCCAGGCTGATGGCGGACAGTGTTCCACCGCCATGGCGGACACCGTTCCACGGTGATGGCGGACAGCATTCCATTTTGATGGCGGACACCTGAGGGTGTTCTGAGTGACCCAAACGCGGCATACGCTGACCGGTTTTTCGACCGGAACCAGCAATGCCCACACCCAGGGTCACCATGAGCAAAATACGACACACACTGCAGCTGCTGCACGCCGGGGCATTGAGCACCCGCCAAATCGGTGCCGCTCTCGGCATCTCCAAATCCACCGTCAGCGAGATAGCCAGCTACGCACGCGTGGCTGGCGTGGACTGGGCTTTGGCCCAGACCTTGAGCGACGAAGAGCTGCAAGCGCGGCTGTACCGGCCACCGGTGGCGCGAGAGTCCCGCCACCTGGAGCCTGAGCACGCTCACATCCACCAAGAGCTGCGCCGCCCCGGTGTCACGCTGCAACTGCTGTGGGAGGAGTACCAGCATCAACACGCGGGCCAAGCCTACAAATACAGCGCCTTCTGCGAGAAGTACAAGGCCTGGGCCCGCAGCCTGCAGCGCTCCATGCGCCAGACCCACGAGGGCGGCGACAAGCTCTTCGTGGACTACGCTGGCCAGACGGTGCCCGTCGTGGATGCCAGCACCGGCGAGATAAACCAGGCCCAGATATTTGTGGCCGTGCTGGGGGCGTCGAACTACACCTACGCCTGCGCCACCCCCAGCCAGAAGGCGGTCGACTGGGTGGCCAGCATCATCGCCACGCTGGAGTTCATCGGCGGCGTACCCCGCCTGCTGGTGCCCGACCAGCCACGCGCCCTCATGGCGCGCCCTGACCGCTACGAGCCCACCTCACACCGTTTGCTGGAAGAGCTTTCGGTGCATTACAGCCTGGCGGTCATGCCGGCGCGCCCGGCCAAACCACGTGACAAGCCCAAGGTCGAAGTGGGGGTGCAGGTGGTCGAGCGCTGGATTCTGGCCCGCCTGCGCCACCAGACCTTCTTCAGTATTGCCGCCCTGAACCGGGCGATTGCAGCCTTGCTGGTGGATTTGAACCAGCGAGCGTTCAAGAAGCTGCCCGGCAACCGCGCCAGTGCCTTTGCCGAACTCGATGCGCCGCTGTTGCGCCCACTGCCGCCCACGCGCATGCCCATAGCCCGCTTCAAGCCCGCCCGCGTCAACATCGATTACCACGTCGAACTCGACGGCCACTACTACTCCGTGCCCCACGCGCTGGTGGGCGAGGCGGTGGAGTTGCGCATCACGGCGGGCACGGTCGAAGTCCTGCACGGCAACAAACGCGTGGCAGCCCATGCCCTCAATCCCCGCAAGGGTGCACACACCACCACGCCAGAGCACATGCCGGCCTCGCACCGGGCGCACCTGCAGTGGACACCGGCCAAGCTCATCGCCTGGGGCGAGCGGGTGGGAGTGGCCACCGCGGCCGTGGTGCGCTGGCAGATGGAACACCGCGCCCACCCCGAGCAGGGTTACCGCTCTTGCCTGGGCCTGATGCGTCTGGGGCGTGAGTACGGAGCGCAGCGCCTGGAGGCGGCCTGCGCCCGGGCGCAGTCGATTCGCTCACCCTCCTACAAGAGCATCGCCTCCATCCTGAGCTGCGGCCTGGACCAGCGAGCGCTGGATGCGCCCATCCCCACACAGGCGAGCTTGCCGCTGCACGAGAACGTGCGGGGGCCGGGCTACTACCACTGATGACCACTGACGACGACCGTCAGCCACCACCTCACCACCTCAACACGCCCATACCGAAAGAACAATCATGCTCAACGAACAGACCCTCAACCAACTCCGCGTCCTTCGCCTGGACGGCATGGCCGCAGCGCTGAACGACGCCGCCACCCACATCGCCGCCAGTGAACTGCCCTTCGAGCAACGCCTGGCGCTGCTGGTGCAGCGCGAGGTGGACTGGCGCGACAGCAAACGCCTGGAGCGCCTCTTGAAGACCGCCCGGCTGAAGGTCTCCAGCGCTTGCCTGGAGGACATCGACTGGCGGGGCAGCCGAGGCTTGAGTCGGGAAGTCATCACCAGCCTGGCCGGCGGGGACTGGCTGCGCCATGGCCACAACATCCTGCTCACCGGCGCCACAGGTTGCGGCAAAACATGGCTGGCGTGTGCGCTGGGCCAGCAGGCCGCACGCCTGGGCTTCTCGGTGCTCTACACCCGCGCACCGCGCCTGCTGGAGGAGCTGCATGTGGCCCACGGTGATGGAAGCTTTGGCAAACGGCTGGCGCAACTGGCCAAGCTGGATTTGCTCATCCTGGACGACTTCGGCATTGCCCCGATTGCTGCACACGAGCGCAATGACCTGCTGGAACTGCTGGACGACCGTGTGGGAACGCGCTCCACGCTCATCACCAGCCAACTGCCGGTAACGGCCTGGCACGCCTGGCTGGACGAGCCCACGCTGGCCGACGCCATCCTGGACCGCATCGTGCACGGCTCGCACAAGATGGCCCTCAAAGGCGAGTCCATGAGAAAGGTCGCCAAGGCAGCTTGAAGGACACCGACCGGCCACCGGTTCCACGCTGATGGCGGACACTTCGGCTACGATTTGCTCGTCACTCAGGACACCCGCGCAGCGTGTCCGCCATCGTCTGGAACGCTGTCCGCGATGGGAATGGAATCACTGTCCGCCATCAGTGGAATGCGCAGCTTTTTTGTTGGGAAGTGCGCGAACTACGGGCCTTGCGTAGACGATGGGGAACGTTTTCCGGACTATCGGACGCTGGCCGTGAACTCAGTACGTATCGACGATCAAGGCCAGCCGTCAATCAGTCCTGCCTCCCACTGAATGACCACTTCAGGTTCCCTGGCTCATTTTGTCGGACGTCCGGACACATTGGCATGTTGACCCGTGTGGGGTCATCGGAGAAGAATAGTTATGGAGACACAGTAGCTGTAGCCTTCGCTTTTTCTCCGGGTATGGAGCCATTCAAGCATCGTCAGACGTATCGACTGGATGATGGTGTGAGTCAGTATTTGCCTTTCCGTTTGATGAGAAACCCCTCCTTCCCTGCGCCCACAGTAGCGCCCGCCGCCAACTCCTATCTCGGGCTTCTGCGTGATGTGCTTAGTGGAATGGGAAGCCTTAACAAGGCCATTCCTCCGCGCTGGTTCTATGACCAAGAAGGCTCAAAGCTGTTCGAGGACATTACTCGGCTGCCGCAGTACTACCCAACCCGTTGCGAGCGTACGATTCTGTCGACGTACATCCGTGAGATCGTCCCACTCCTGGGGCACAACAAGGTGCTCGTTGAGTTCGGTGCGGGCTCCGCCACCAAGACTTCCGTGCTGCTTGGTAACGCCTTGGTCTCGGAGTACATCGCCATCGACATCTCCGGCGAATTCCTGCGCGAATCCATTGCGTCTTTGCAGGCCCAGTTCCCGCATATTCCCATGCGGCCTGTCGAGGCGGACTTTCTGCGTCCGATGGAGCTGCCGCATACGGTCCTGCAGCGAGGTGGCATCGGCTTTTTCCCGGGATCTACCCTCGGCAACCTCAGCGAAGCGGCCGCAGTCAACCTCCTGCGGACGTTTGGCGACGCCCTTGGCCATGATTCCATCCTGCTCCTGGGGGTCGATCTGCTGAAGGACGAGGCGATCCTCCTGCCGGCATATGACGACCCGCAGGGAGTCACCGCCAGGTTCAACCTCAATCTGCTGCACCGCATCAACCGGGAACTCGGCGGCGACATCCCGGTGTCTGCCTTCAAGCACGAGGTGCGGTGGAATGAAGGGCTATCCCGGATAGAGATGCATCTTCGCGCGCGATACGACGTGCAGTTTCGCGTAGCCGATTGCAGCTTCTCCATGCGGGAGGGCGAAACCATTCATACCGAGAACAGCTACAAGTACACCGTACGGGACATTCGCTTGCTGCTCAGGGCGGGAGGATGGAATACGACCGGCTTTTGGACTGACCCGGACGGATACTTTGCAGTTTTGTCCGCGCAACGTGTCCCGATTGGCAGCGACCAAGAATACAGCGCCGACTGATATGCGCGCCGCCTACATTCTGCGCATCAGCATTGGCTAACCCACTCCCACTCCCTCTCCCTCCTGCGACGACGAAGCCACCTATTCACACGAGGGGGCCTGCTCATAGCGACTGCGGCCAATGTGCGGTCAGAACAATGGACGAAGACGTCGATATGTCCATGTTTTGTCAATCACCTGGCTGCTCTGAACGCCGGGCACGCTCATAAAAAAAAGGACCCCGGGGCTCATGACCAGGAATTTACTTCGCGCGTGTTCTCCCGCGAGTTTTCTCATTCCTGACGCGACAGATCGCGCAGCTCTTGCGAACCGTTTTGCACTGGTTCGCGCAGCCACTCTGAGTGCGGCGAGTCCCCTGAGCGTGGAGGACCAGTGCGCACAGTCAATGGCAGACGCGAGTCCGACGAAGTGGCACCTGGCGCATACCACGTGGTTCTTCGAGGCCGTGGTCCTGATGTCTCACACATCATGCGAGCCCTTCAACGCGTCCTATCTGCACCTGTTCAATTCGTACTACGAGTCCCTGGGTAGCCGCCATCCGAGGGCCCAGCGAGGGCTTCTCACACGTCCAGCACTGCGGGAAGTGCACCGGTATCGTGAGCACGTCGACGCCGCTGTCATTCGGCTCATAGAGGAGGCCGACAACGAAACCCTCGAGTCTGTGGGGCCGCTGATTATTCTTGGTCTGCAGCATGAGCAGCAGCATCAAGAGCTCATTGTCACGGACGCCCTACACCTGCTCTCGTGCAATCCGATGCTCCCGGCACTTCGAGCCTCTGGAGAGGGGCCACTTCGCCTTCAAACTCCTTCACAGGTTAAATGGCTGGATGGACCGAGCGGATTGGTAGAGGTCGGTCACCCAGGCGGAACCTTTGCGTTCGACAACGAAACCCCGCGACATCGTTGTTGGCTGGCGCCATTCCAAATTGCCGACCGCTTGGTCACTTGCTCAGAGTATGTCGACTTCATCGCCGACGGTGGCTATAAAACTCCCGCCTTGTGGCTGTCCGAGGGCTGGGCGGTGGTTCAGTCTAATGGCTGGCAAATGCCCGCCTACTGGATTGCGCCAAGAGACTCCAGCGCGCCGGCCGAGGGGTGGCAGGTGTTCGGGCTTGCCGGAGTCCAGCCGATGGATCTTGGAGCTCCAGTGAGCCAGCTGAGCTTCTATGAGGCTGCTGCCTTTGCTCTATGGAGCGGTGCGCGACTGCCCACAGAGGCTGAATGGGAATCGGCGGCACGGTTGCCGGAGATTCGACAGCTAACAGGTCATGTCTGGCAGTGGACACGCTCTTCTTTTGATCCGTATCCAGGATTCAGGCCATGGCCAGGAGCTATCGGTGAGTACAACGGGAAGTTCATGGTCGGCCAAATTGTTCTCCGCGGTGGAAGCGTGGCCACCCCACGCGGCCACACGCGCCTCACCTATCGCAATTTCTTTCCACCCGCGACCAGGTGGCAATTCAGTGGGCTGCGCCTCGCGCGGGACATGGAGTGTTGATGCCAGGCTGAAACAGAGGCGGGGCACGCCATGGGGCACCGAGTTCCGCCTGCTGATCCCAAGGGATAGCGCTGAACGACTCGGGCAGGGTCGCCGCAGTCCTTGCAGGCGGAGGAACTTGGAGCCAATGCGAAAACTGGTGGTAAGTCCAGGCGCTAAGACCGATAGCAGCCGCAATCGGGCTATGCCAGCGCATCCGCCACGTGGTTGCGAAGCATCGGAACAATGTCCCTGTCGAACCACGGATTCTGCTTCAGCCAGTTCTGGTTGCGCGGCGAGGGGTGGGGCAGGGTGATGAACTGTGGCGCATACGACTTCCATGCTGCGACTGTCTCAGTGAGGGTCGCCTGCCTGCGTTCACCGAGGTATTTCGCCTGAGCGTACTGCCCGATGAGGATAGTCAGTCGAATGTGAGGCAGAGAGGAGAGGATGCGTTCATGCCAAAGAGGCGCGCACTCGGGACGTGGCGGCAAGTCTCCGCTGCGGCCTCGACCGGGATAGCACAGGCCCATCGGCACGATCGCGAACCGGCGCGCGTCATAGAACACCGATTCCTCGACCCCCAACCACTCCCTCAACCGTTTCCCGCTTGCGTCGTGCCACGGAATCCCACTTTCGTGAACCTTAAGGCCTGGTGCTTGACCAACCATCAGGATGCGAGCGGACGGTGAGATTCTCACAATGGGTCGAGGACCCAGCGGGAGATGCGCCTCGCAGACGCGGCATGCTTGAATCTCACTCAGAAGTGCGTCAAGACGACCAGCAGCAGAGCAGTGCAGCGGCATCGAAGTCAAGTGAGAGTCGTTCGCAAAGAGACGTTGAGTAGGCATGACGGTCTGATTGCGAAAGGTTTCCTGTCGCAGCGCAGTGCCAGTCGTGGCCAGCTTACACGCCATCGCGCAGACATGCTCAACGTTTTGGCGTCAGCTTCTGGATAGTTGTTTTGCAAAGAATGAATTCGGTGCGTCCGCGGGGATGGAATCAGGCGGCGCCGAGGCCACTTCCATGCTGCGTTTACGTGAAACGTTACGCCGATCCCTCCAAGTTTGAAGAGCTTGACCTTTGAAGTCGTTGAGGGCCTGTCATTTGGGGAAAGCCTCGGAGTACCGGACCAATGCAGCCACAGCAACCCAGCGACGGTCGGTACCACATCACTGTGCCGATCAATCCTTAGTGCGCCTGGACGGCTTTTCGCTGGGGAACTGCGCGAGCCACATCCCTCGCGGCGACGATAGGAGATGTATTCCGGACTATCGGACACGCCGAGCGCCGTACAGTGCCCCAGCGCTCGCTCCCGAACCCTATTTTGGAGTGGTGCGGAAAACGCTTCCTGCCGGAGCGGCGAGTTCTCTTCTCTTGCTCGCCAAGCGGAATGAAGCTAAGCGCCCTCCGAGGGCCATCGTGTCGGCGGCAAGTTGAATGGGGACTCCATATGCGAATTCTGTTAACGGGCGAGAGTAGAGTCGGCGGCAATGTTGGCGCCCGTCGGAGCAGTCAAGTTGCAACGCGTCCTTCGTCGCATGCCGCTGGCATCTCGGGGGCAGGTATTCAATGAGACTTCGATTGGAAAGCCTTTTGCTGAGGGTGAAGCTATGTCGGTATAGACGTAGCAGCCAAGGTTTATTCGGCACGCGCCCACCAGCGTTGGCAATTGAGCGTGCGCTCAGTGCGGGGCGAGTCGGGGCGGTGGAGCGCGACACCAGTTTGAAGCTGAGCGTGGATCCGATTCCCGCTGAGTTCCGACGGTGACCGGGTAGCCAAGCATGGAGTTCAAGGACTACTACAAGACGCTCGGCGTGGAGAAGACGGCCACGCCAGAGGAGATAAAAAAAGCGTTTCGCAAGCTCGCGCGCAAGTTCCACCCCGACGTCAGCAAGGTACCGGACGCGTCTGCACGGATGGCGGAGGTGAACGAGGCCAATGGAGTTCTGTCAGATCCTGAAAAGCGCGCCGAATACGATCAGCTGTTAGCGCAGCCACAAAGCGCTCGCGAGTTCCGGCCTCCACCAGGCTGGCAACAAGGCTTCGACTTCACATCTGTTGGCGGAAACGCGCAGCACAGCGACTTCTTTGAGGAGTTGTTCGGGCGGGCCAACCGCACGCGCCGGGGCGGGGCGCGTCACCCTGAAGGACCAATTCCGGGTGAGGCTCGACACACACGCATCGAACTCGAACTACTGGATACCTATCTTGGCGCGGTGCGCATGCTGGAGCTAGACGCAGTGCGTATTGACGATCAAGGCCAACCCAGGCGCGAGAAACGCCAACTGGAAGTTCGGATACCGAAGGGAGTACGGGAGGGTCAGCACATCCGGTTGGCTGGGCAGGGTAGTCCAGGCGTCAACGGCGGCCCACCCGGCGACCTACTCCTGGAAGTGGTGATCCGCGCAAATACCAAGTGGCGTGCCGACGGTAAGGACGTACACGGTCGCCTATCGCTGTCTCCTTGGGAAGCCGCGCTTGGAGCGTCAGTGATGGTGCGACTGCCAGCGGACGACGCTGTGGAGGTAACAGTCCCTGGCGGCTGGACGCCTGGCAAAAAGCTGCGGCTGAGGGGTCGTGGAATCCCCGCATCCGAACCCGGTGACCTTTACCTGGTGCTGGAAGTCGTCTTGCCGGCCGCTGCCACCGACGGACAGCGCGACGCGTACTCGGCCTTGGCGCACGCATTTCCCGGATTTGACGCGCGGACAGTCGCAGGAGCGTGAACATGAAACCCATACTCGATGCAGAAGTGCTGATAGGCGCGGTGTTCTCAGTTGAGGAGGCGGCGCGGGCCTGCGGCGTAGACGTGCTTTGGCTTGAGAGACGCGTTGAGGCAGGCGTGCTGCATGTCCACGTGGGGTCTGAAGGATGGCGCTTCGACTGTTTCACACTGGTGCGCGCACGTCGGGTTGCGCACTTGGAGACCTGCTTTGATGCGGATCCACAGCTGGCGGCCCTCACGGCGGACTTGATTGAAGAAGTGGCACGTCTGCGTAGGCAACTTGAATTGCGCTGAACGTCGCCATGGTGCCGGGGGGCGCCGATCTTCTGGGGTAATCGCTCATCACCAGAGCAGCCAAGGAAAGAATCTCATGAATCAGCTATTGAAGGCCGCTCCTCTCGCGACACAGGTGCCTTCCGTGCCGCCCTCATCGAATCGGCACTTCATCAAGACTGCGGGCCTCGTCCTTGCGGTTGCTGCGTTGTTGGCCGTGCTGTGGATGCCGGCTGCGCCGGGGCTGCCGCTGGCTGGCCAGGTGATGCTGGCTGTACTTGCCTTCGCCGTGATCGTCTGGATGACCGAGGCTCTCGACTATGCCGTGAGTGCTGTAGTAGTCGGCGCACTGATGATCTTCCTTCTGGCTGCGACCCCCGATGTCGCAAAGCCAGCGAGCGGTGACATTGGGACCGGTGCGGCGCTGAGCCTGGCACTGTCGGGCTTTTCAAACAGTGCTGTCGCATTGGTCGCGGCAGCTTGTTTTATCGCCGCCGCTATGACGGCCACGGGGCTTGACCGGCGCATCGCGCTGCTCGTGCTTTCAAAAGTAGATGCGCGCACCAACCACATCGTTATTGGCGCCATGGTCGTGGGCTTCCTGCTGTCGTTCATCGTGCCCAGCACAACGGCAAGGGTGGCTTGCCTGGTGCCCATCATGATGGGATTCATTCTTGCCTTCAAGGTGGACAAGCGCAGTCGCTTCGCGGGCCTGCTGGTGATCGCAGCGGCACAGACTGCCAGCGTCTGGAACATCGGCATCAAGACCGCGGCGGCGCAGAACTTGGTGGCTATCGGCTTCATCGAAAAGCAGTTCCAGGCCACGATCACGTGGATGGAGTGGTTCATTGCCGGGGCGCCGTTCTCAGCCCTGATGAGCGTCGCGGTCTACTTCATCATGACCCGCATGATGAAACCGGAAATGAAGGAGATCGAGGGCGGGCGGGCGACTATTCGAAAGCAGCTGGATGCGATCGGGAAGACAACTACGAGAGAGTGGAAGCTCCTGGCAATCGTGTTGGTACTGCTGGGCTTTTGGGCGACCGAGAAAGTGCTGCACGACTTCGACACGTCGTCGACAACTATCGCCGCGATCGCCTTGATGCTGCTGCCTCGCCTGGGCGTGATGGATTGGAAAGAGTCGCAGCACGGCTTTCCTTGGGGAACGGTCGTGCTGTTCGCGGTCGGCATCAGTGTGGGAACGGCCTTGCTGAGGACCAATGCGGCCGGCTGGCTCGCAAACCTGATTGTGCAGAACCTTGGTCTTCAACACGCCAGCGCCTTCGTTGTCCTGATGCTGCTGTCGCTGTTTTTGATCGTCATCCACCTCGGCTTTGCGAGCGCCACAGCTCTCGCCTCGACGATGATTCCCATCATCATGAGCGTTCTGCTGGCCGTTCAGACGCCAGACATCAACGTCATCGGAATGACGATGCTTTTGCAGTTCGTCGTGAGCTTTGGATTCATCCTTCCGGTGAACGCGCCGCAGAACATGATTGCCTACGGCACAGGCACATTCGACGCACGAGATTTCGTTCGCACCGGCTTCGTCATCACATTGGTAGCCATGGCGCTTCTGGTTGTCTTCGCGTTGACCTATTGGCCCTGGATGGGGTACATGACGAAGACAGCCTGAGGCGCCATGTCATTTCCGGTACAGCTAGACAAGGAAGTGATGCACACGAAGCACAAAACCCGTAGCCGACATAAGGCAACGGGCCCCGTCCAGACCATCTTGTTCGCGAGGCCGCCTGGTCTCGGGGGCGCATCGGCGCAAGAATGGTCTGGCACCTCACCACAGGAGGCATCTTATGTCTACGTATCGATTCAAGTCCCGTGAAACGGGCGACCTCGTGATGCTCAAGCAGCACGGCAAGATTTTGCTGGAGATCATGGGCAAGGACCCGTCGGGTCCGGGCATCATCCAGCCCGCCGAGATGAGTGGGGCCGTGAAGGCCATCCTCGCTGCCGTGGCGGCCGACGAGGCGCGCCAGAAGCCCAAGGAAGACGAAGACGCAGACGATGCATCGCCTTCCTCCGACACGGTGAGCCTGCGCGTGCGCAGCATCCCCCTAATCGAGATGCTGCAGCGCTGCGAAAAAGCCAGGGTCGATATCGTCTGGGGAGTGTGAAGGGCGACCCGCGCATCGCTTCGCACTACTCCCCAAGGGGTCGACATCTGTTTATCGATGTCTCATAAGTCGGTGGCGCCGAGGGCACTGAGAAAATTCAGCACGAGGAAGGGCAGTAGCCGGATGATGAAGCGGTAAACGCATTGCACATAGCTATGCTTTCCTATGGACATGCGTTCACCAACTGCCAGACACGATGAACTTCGCCCAGAATGAACTGGTGGGACAGGAGTACTTGTCAGAGTGAGGTCGTCCGTTGACGGCCCAAAGACCATGGCCGCTGAACAAATCCTGGCTCGAAGAGCAAGACGCAACGGTGGCTATGCAATATCTATCCCAGGTTCCGTGCTAGGGCTTGGGCCTGGACCCATCTGACGATGTCCGGTGCACTCATGGCACCTGTTTGTCTGGCAACCTCACGACCTCCTTGAAATAGAGCCAGTGTCGGGATGCTTCGAATGTTGAAGCGCTCTGCCAGGGAGGGGACAGCTTGCGTATCGACCTTTGCCAACCGGAAATCGGGTTCGAGTTGCGCCGCAGCATGTTCGAACGCGGGTGCCATCTGGCGGCACGGCCCGCACCAGGGCGCCCAGAAGTCCACCAGAACCGGAGTCTCGTTTCGCGAGACATGCTTGTCGAAGGAGGCCTCGTCCAAGTTGAATGAGCTCGCGTTGAATAGAGGTTGATGACAGCTACCGCAGTTTGGCTCGCTCGTGAGGTGTTCGCTCGCTATCCGGTTTGTGATCTGGCAGTTTGGACAAACTACGTGCAGCTTTTCGAGCATATTTCACTCCCAAAGTTAAAGGCCAATTGCTGTGCGCCGGGAACCACAGCGGGCGCCGCGGGGGTTCGACCTACGTTGTGCGTGTAGTCCGTTCCAACGCGTCGACAAAAAGCGCCGGAACGTTGAAGCCGGTTTGGTCAGTGATTTCTTGAAAGCCAGTAGGACTGGTGACATTGATCTCAGTAACAGAATCACCAATCACATCAAGCCCAATGAGTAAGAGTCCGCGTGGTGCAAGTGCTCGGCCGATAAGTTCTGCTATCTCACGGTTGCGCGGAGTCAAAGGCTGCGCCACCCCTTTGCCCCCAACCGCCAAGTTTCCACGCACTTCGGTACCCTGCGGAATACGTGCCAGGACAAAAGGCACGGGCTCGCCGTTGATTATGAGGATGCGCTTGTCGCCGTCTGCGATCTGCGGCACAAAGCGCTGGACCATGATGGTTTCGGCGCCACCCTTGTTTAACGTTTCGATGATGACTCCGAGATTCAGCGCGCCCTGTCCGACACGGAAAATGCCTTTGCCACCCATTCCATCAAGCGGCTTAAGAATGATATCGCCATGCTCCGCGTGGAAGTCTCGCACGGACTCGGCATTGCGCGTAACCAGCGTCGGCGGTGCGAGGTGAGAGAACTCCATGATTGCGAGTTTCTCGGGGTGGTCGCGAAGTGACCGCGGTCTGTTCACTACGTTGCCACCCTCCCGTTCAACTTGTTCCAGCAAGTGGGTGGCGTAGATGTACTCCGCGTTGAATGGTGGATCCTTGCGCATGAGGACAGCGTCAAAGTCTTTCAAGTGCATTTGCTTTGTGTCGTGGACGCGGTACCAGCCTGGGTAGGATCCGGTCAGGCTAATTTGCTGTACTGTGGCTGCGACAAAACTGCCTGACTTCCACTGAATGTCTCGCGGCAGGCATGCTGCTATATGGTGACCCCGCAACTGCGCCTCACGCATTATTGAGAAAGTGGTGTCCTTTTGGACCTTGAACTCGTCCAGCGGGTCGACGACAAACAAGAGCTTCTTCATCTGACGTTCCTCTAGCAGCATCGAACGAACTCGGGACACGGATTTCTCCAGGCCGTCGGCCTTCCCTTCGCGCTTACCTGAGCGGGAGCAGGAGCAGGGAGCAGGGAGCAGGGAGCAGGGAGCAGGGAGCAGGGAGCAGGGAGCAGGGGAGTTGATTCTGCATGGATGTTGGCCGGGAGCATCGACCATCCGAGCCAGAGCGTGGACTCCACGACAAGTGACCACTTCTTTCGGACTTCAAGTTGTTAATGAAGAGAACTGGGCTCCCCGCTGTTCTAGAGACTCACTTCTTGTCGTGTTACGCATAGCGCAGACTGGCATTTCCCGTTTTTCCACGTCAATCTCCACGCTGCGAACAGTTTTACGGAAGTCAGTTCGCGAGCCCAACGAGCAGTCATAGTTGTGAAGCGGGACGGCCGCATATTCTTCGTTTCGGTCGCTGAGAAAACTCGCTGATCGATGGAGCAGGGGCGTCCGACTGGGGCGCGGCACACGAGGGGCCGCCGGGCGCTGCGCGCTGGACGCTTCTTCCGGACTCGGAGACGTCTTGGTGGCGGTATATTTCTAATTGCTGGCCCGAGTGCACCACACGGTGTGTCGCCCACGACGTAGAAGGTGGGCAAGAAAAGGCCCGCCCATCTGGTATCCGTGCCCGGCAGTCTCTGGTAGTCGTTACCCAGTGGAGGCTCTAGGCGCCTGGAGGGGTATTTCATATGGCTATAAATCAGCGAGTCGATGCGGTTGGGGAAACCATCGTCATCGACGAGACCAAGAATGGCCCGTTTCAGCTGAAGGTGCGGGCTGGCTCCTCTACGTTTATCGTGGATGAACCGATAGGCATAGGGGGGCTCGGGTCCGGTCCCAACCCATACGACTTGTTGAGTGCGGCCCTTGGGACTTGCTCAGTGATGACGATGCGTCTATATGCGTCGCGCAAGAAGTGGCCACTGGAGCGGATTCGGGTGAAGGTGACGCATCTCCGAAATGGGTTGAACGCGGCGGACACCTTCAGTCTGGAAATACAGCTTCAGGGAAGCTTGAGCGACGAGCAGCAACAGAAACTTCTTGAAATCGTCTCAAACTGCCCTGTGTACAAGACGATTGAGCGCGGGTCGGAAGCCTTGCCGACTTTAGTTTTCTCGGGGAGCTTGGCGGACGAGGCAGTTTCTCTTTGTGAGCACATGCGCGACATGGAGCAGGCCTGTGATCAGGCGGAAGCACAGGACGCTACGTCCTGAGTCGGCTAGGCCTCAGCTGGAACGCTGCGACGGACTGCGGACGGCTCTATTCCGTAGGTCCTTCGGAATGCTTTTGTGAAACTGCTCCGACTGGCATATCCGGCGTTGCGGGCAACGAGCTCGACGGCGAGGCCACTGGCTTTTAGCTGGAACATCGCTTGCCGCAGTCGGAGCTCCCGAAGCACCTGCATCGGAGACTTTCCTATAGCCGCGGTAAATCGAGCGGCGAAAGCAGAGCGGCTGAGGCAGGCCGTGTGGGCGAGGCTTTGAAGTGAATGATCGTCGCTAGGACGCATGGCCATTGCGGCAAAGGCTCTTGCTACTAACGGATCGCTGAGCATCGAAAAGCGTTCCACCCAGGCGTTCATGGAGACGAGCGACCGACGCAAAAGCAACACGATGACTTGCTTTAGTAAGGCCGCACTCATTGCCCCGCTGCCAACCTCCTGTGCGACGAGCTCGCTGAGCGCTGTCTGCAGTTTCGTGTCAACGTGATCGTCGATGTCGAACTGTTCGAAGATCGGCTCTGTCAAGCTACCAAAGAGTTCGGCGCAGGCGCCGTAGGTGGCATGAAAGTATCCGCACACCAGTATCAAAGAAGGATCTCCATCTCCCGCCGAGAATCTGCGTATCGTGCTTGACGAGATCATCTGGGGCTGCTTCTTGACGGAACGCAGGCCTGTGAATCCTGTGCTGCCCTCCACCTCAATTCGAAAAGGCGAATTTGGCGGCACAACGATCAATGTGTGGGGCATCAACGGTATGGGGTCGCGATTGCCAATCAAGGCCCGGCCAGTACCAACGATGTTGTAGTGGATGCCGGGCGCGTTCATGCCGCCCAGTTCCAGGCTGTATCCCATGCTCACTAAGCATTCCGAAAGGGCAACGAAACTGACATCGAGAGTACCAAGCACACCCTCGAGATCGCCTGGCGAAATGCGTAGTAGCGGTCGTTCGTTCAAGGTGCTGACTCCACGTGAATTCAGGTCGAAGCGGCGCCTCGAAATCCCGATAGTACGCAAACGTCAGCGCTCCCGCGACGGGCTGCTACGCACTGACCAGGCCTGCCTCACACTGGCAGATGACTTCAGGTTTCCTGGCCTCTTTTGCCGGACGATGAAACACATTGGCCTGTTGACCCTTGAGGGTACCCAAGAAACAATGGTCCGGAGTCACTGGGAGTGCACCTTTGTTCTGCGCCCTTAAAACTGATCTGGCTCATCCCGCAGGCTCCATTGCATCAAGCAACACAAGTGGCAGCATGAACGGTGGACTTGTTCAGAGTTCCCTAGGCCGAGAGTTCTCGGTTAGTGCGATGGGGCAAGTTCTACAGCGGTAGTCCTCGGTGGTCCCCTCAACCGCCTGTTTTCGAGCCGTATTGACAGTCTACGCCTATTGTCAGATGAGCACTGACCGTGTTTGGCCATTGGGGAGGACACCTCAGATGGCCAGCAGAACCCGCTGGGCGCAGCTGCCCAGCCCTTTAAGTAAGCACAGGAGAACTTCATGAAGTTTGAAAAGACACAGGCAGCACTTGACCGCCTGACCCCCGAGCAACGTCGGGTTACTCAGAAGTCCGGCACCGAAAGGCCCTTCACGGGAGAGTACAACGACAACAAGGAGCCTGGCATCTATGTCGACGTAGTGTCGGGAGAGCCGCTGTTCGCTTCGGCGGACAAGTTCGATTCGGGTACTGGCTGGCCAAGCTTCACCAAGCCGATCGTTCCGGCGAACGTGAACGAATTGCGCGACACCGAGCACGGCATGGTGCGAACCGAAGTGCGTTCGACCCATGGCGACAGCCATTTGGGCCACGTGTTTCCCGACGGACCCTCGGACCGAGGGGGCTTGCGCTATTGCATCAACTCGGCGTCCTTGCGCTTCATCCACCGCGAAGAGATGGTTGCCGAGGGTTATGGTGCCTATCTCGACCAAGTGGAGAACGTTTGATGAATCACGAAAAAGCCATCCTGGCCGGCGGTTGTTTCTGGGGAATGCAGGATCTCATCCGCAAGCAGCCCGGCATCATCTCGACTCGCGTGGGTTACACCGGCGGCGATGTTCCAAACGCCACGTATCGCAATCACGGCACGCATGCCGAAGGGATCGAGATCATCTTTGACCCCGAGTTGACGAGTTACCGGAAAATTCTGGAGTTCTTCTTCCAGATTCACGACCCGACGACGAAGAACCGTCAGGGCAATGACCGTGGGCTCTCCTACCGGTCTGCCATCTACTACCTCGGCGTGGAGCAGAAGCACGTTGCTGATGAGACGATCGCCGATGTGGATGCGTCCGGACTGTGGGGTGGAAAAGTGGTCACCGAGGTCGAGCCGGCCGGTGATTTCTGGCAGGCCGAGCCGGAGCACCAGGACTATCTGGAGAAGCTCCCGGGCGGCTATACATGCCACTTCCCACGTCCCGACTGGATCCTTCCAAAGCGCAGAAAAGCTGACGAAAAGTAGGTCGCAACCGGGACTGCATCGGAACAGGCGTCAATGCCGTTGCCGCTGCACCGTCCACTGATGATGTTTCGGCCGCCGGATGCGCCAAGGCCCGTCAGAATCTCAACCATTGAAAAGGATCCTCATGTCCGATAACAGCTTCACCTCCCGCTCCGTCACTCGAGAGGCCGCCGCCCGCCTCATCGCCAAGACCATCGCCGCCGCTCAGCGCATCGGATTCGAACCGGTCGTCGCGATCGTGGATGTGGCCGGCAATCTGAAGGCGTTTGAACGCAGCGATCGCAGTTCCTATCTTGCCGTCAACATTGCCATCGACAAGGCCTACACCGCGGCATCTTTCGGCCTGTCGACAGCCCAATGGGTCGACCTTTTGGAAGACCGCGGCGCCTCGAACCTACGGCACGTTCCCCGCGTCATGGCCGCCGCTGGCGGGTTTCCAATCATGGAGGACGGTGCGATTATTGGCGGGATCGGCATTTCCGGGGGAAGCTGGGCGCAGGACCAGGAAGCTGGCGAAGAAGCCCTTCGCAATTTTTCCAAGTGACCTCGACACAACCCTAAAGGAAACACCCATGAAAGCCATCGGATACCGGACTCCATCGCCAATCTCGGCCGCGGATGCCTTCGTCGACATCGAGTTGCCCAAGCCACAACCAAAGGACCGCGACATCCTCGTCGAAGTAAAGGCCATTTCGGTCAATCCGGTCGATTACAAGGTCCGTGGCAGCACGCCGCCAGCAGAAGGCGCTGAGTGGAAGGTGCTGGGCTGGGATGTTGCTGGAATTGTCGCGGCGGTCGGCCCCGATGTGACAGGTTTCAAGGTGGGAGAGGAGGTCTGGTATGCAGGCGCCATCAACCGTTCGGGGGCAAACGCTGAATTCCATCTCGTCGATGAGCGTATCGTTGGGAAGAAGCCGTCAAAGATCGGCTGGGCCGACGCCGCGGCGCTCCCGCTGACATCGTTGACCGCATGGGAGGCATTCTTTGACCGCCTTGATGTGAAGAAGCCGGTTCCCGGCGCAGCTGCCGCCATCCTGATCATCGGCGGTGCTGGCGGGGTGGGATCAATCGCCGTTCAGATCGCACGCCAGTTCACTAGCCTCACCGTTATTGCGACGGCTTCGCGTCCTGAGACCAGGGATTTCGTCGCGTCGCTTGGTGCGCACCATGTGGTCGACCACTCGAAGCCGCTCGCTGGCCAGGTCGCGGCACTAGGCATCGGCGCTCCCGCATTTGTATTCTCAACGACGCAAACCGCCAAGCATGTCGACGACATCGCCGACTTGATCGCACCGCAGGGGCGTCTATGCCTGATCGACGATCCATCGGGCTTCGACATCATGAAGTTCAAGCGCAAGGCGGTATCGATCCATCACGAACTCATGTTTACGCGGTCCATTTTCCAGACCCCGGATATGGACGAGCAGGGGCGAATCCTCAATGCGATGTCTAGCGCGGTCGATGATGGAAGAATCCGCTCAACTGCCACGCAGAACCTCGGTCCAATTAATGCCGAAAACCTCAAGAAGGCGCATGCGCAACTCGAAAGTGGAACGACCATAGGTAAGGTCGTGCTTGAAGGCTTTGCTTGATCGAAGAAAGGGCGAGCCATATTCGACGCTGCTGAACGGCTATACCTGTCATCTCCCCCGTGGAGGCTGGGGGCATCCGAAGCGCTAGATCATTGGCGCTGCGCAGCCCGCAGCCAAGACTGCAGCGGAGAAGGCTTCACTGCCGTTGCCGTCGCGACGGCCCTGCTAGCAGCAGTCTTCGTGACTGCGTGGTCTAGCGATGCAGTCACCGACCCCCCGGCCTTGATGGGATGGTTGCATACCAGTTTGTCGCTGTCGAAGCCCCAAGGATAAAAACCATGCAAGGCCTTTCATCCTTTCCAATCACGCGGCGCTGGCCCGCATCTCATCCCGATTGCCTGCAACTTTATGCAGCACCCACTCCCAACGGCGTCAAGGTTTCGATCATGCTGGAGGAAATCGGCTTGGCGTACGAGCCTCACCTGATCGACATCTCAAACAATGAGTCGAAGGATCCAGCGTTCGTATCGTTGAACCCGAACGGCCGCATCCCAGCGATCATCGATCCAGCGGGACCCGACGGTAAACCTATTGCCGTATGGGAATCCGGTGCGATCCTTCTCTATCTGGCATACAAGACGGGCCAGCTCATTCCGAGCAAACCCGCCAAACGATACGAAACCCTGACCTGGGTGTTCTTTCAAATGTCGGCCATCGGCCCGACTTTCGGTCAGCTCGGGTTTTTCGTGCGATTTGGCGGTAAGGACTATGAAGACAAGCGGCCTCAAAAGCGCTTTACCGAAGAGTCCAAGCGCCTTCTGGGAGTCTTGGATCGCCAGCTTGAAGGTCGCGACTGGATCGTCGACGAATATTCGATTGCGGACGTTGCCACGCTGGGCTGGGTAAATGCGCTGGTTGAATCGTATGCCGCTGGCGAGATCCTTGGAATCAGCAACTACTCAAACATCCAAGCATGGCTCGCACGCGGGCTGGCTCGACCAGCGGTGCAGCGTGGTCTGCGCATTCCAGCGAGGCCAGCATGAGCGTTATCGCCGCCTACTACTACAACGAAGGAAAGCGAATCCGTGAAATCGCACTCGACGAGCGCTTCGAGCAGGATAAGGCGCGCTCGGGCTTCTGCTGGATTGCGCTTCGCGAGCCCAGCGCCGACGAACTTCACACGCTCCAAGCGGCGTATCACCTCCATCCGTTGGCAGTCGATAACGCAATGCACCCGCTTTGCCCGCCAAAGCTCGAGGTCTACAACGATGAGCTGTACATCGTCGCTCAAACCGCCGAGCTGGTCGGCGACCGGATCAGCTATGGAAAGACGGCGATCTTCACGGGTCACAATCACCTCATCACCGCGCGGCACGGCAACGGTGGAGCGCTAGGCAACCTTCGCGGGCAGCTCGAGGCTTCGCCGACGCTCCTGGGAAAGGGTGTCGACTACGTGCTGCACGCGATCTTGCACCGAATCGTGGACCAGTATTTGCCCATCTTTGAAATGATCGAGGATGACGTTCTGGAGATGGAGAGGAGATCGGTGGGAGACTTTCTTGGGCGAGAAGAGGTCGCCCGGATATTCAGTCTGAGGGGCGAACTCACGCGCTTCCAACGCACGCTCGGCGCTATGGCCGAACTGGTCAGAAAACTTGTCCGTGGACATTATCCCTGCATCAGTGCTGAAGTGAGACCGTACTTCGACGATGTCGCTGACCACGTAGATCGTGTGCAGTCCATGGTCAATGGTCTCCTTCAGGTCCTGAGGACGGTCTTTGAATTCAGCAGCCTGCTTGAGGCGCAACGGACGGGTGTCATCACTCGTCAATTTACGTCTTGGGCGGCAATACTGGCAGTCCCGGCGGCGATCGCTGGAATCTACGGCATGAACTTCAAGAACATGCCGGGGCTGGAGTCAACCTATGGATACCTCGTTGTGCTCGGGCTGATGGCGACGATCTGCCTGTTTCTGTACGTGCGCTTCAAGAAGGCAAAGTGGCTATGAATGCCGCATGTTGTGATCGTGTCGAGGTGAGGGCGACTACCTTCAATAGTCTTGGAGGGCCAGAAGGCCTGCGTGCCCTGCTGAAGAAGTCTCCGCTGTCGAAGGCCAACACTGCAGTCATCCTGCACGGAAACGCTGTGGCGGCCCTCGTCGTCATGGGAATAGAGCACATCGACGCCCCTGATGCTGTCGAGGAGGCTCAAAGCTTCGCTATACGGCTCGACGGCGAAACCGTGGTTGTTGAAAGCGCGAGTCGTTGCCTTGGTACTGAGGTCTTGGACCAAGTTGCGGTGCGGTTCACTCATTTCATTCCTGGCGTTCAATTGGGCAAGCCTGCGTCAGAAATTGCGCTTATGCGTGGGAGGTAAATGTGGAGAAGCTCGCTTTTGGAGGCGGATGCCATTGGTGCACAGAAGGGGTGTTCCAAGCGTTGCGCGGTGTCGAGAAGGTCGACCAGGGCTTTGTGCAATCAGATGCGCCGGCAGATACGTGGGCAGAAGGAGTGATCGTCACCTTCGATCCCTCCGTAATTCAGTTGGCAACGCTTTCCGAGGTTCATCTCAGAACACATTCTGCTACCAGGGCCCGTTCACTTCGCAGCAAATACCGCAGTGCGATTTACATCTTCGAAGATCGCCAACGGCATGAGGCCGAGCTGGCGATAGCAGGCTTCGCCCACGAGTCTGGCGATGCGGTGCATACCGCCGTTCTGCCCTTTAGAAATTTCAAGGCGTCGGACGAGCGTTACCAGAACTACTATCGAACCAACCCGAGCAGGCCTTTCTGCCGCCGCTATATTGACCCTAAGCTGGATCTCATCAGACGGCACTTCTCAGAGGTCGCGCTCCCTGAAGTGCGGACCTAGATGCGAAGAGAGTCTCCGGGGTAGTTTCTGCTTGGGTCCAAGCGTTTCCGACGCTCCAAGGGCGTCGACCAATCTGTTTGCATGTGACACGGAGATCGCGAAGGTGCTATCTACTGCGCATTGGTGCCAAAGAAAAGGATGATGCGCCGAGCGCGCTCAGGGAAAAGAGCTCTCTTGTGGTGTTTTCGTCCTTGACCAGGTCGGCTGACGGATGACCGACCAGGCGGACTCAGGGTGTGCCCCCAGTAAAATTCACAGATGTTATTGGTTAAACAAGAGCTGCTCGCGGCGCTCGCGAAAACGCTCGAATCTCTCTCGCCCGGCGCTGGCGCCAAAGCCGCGTTCGAGTCGCCCAAGGTGGCGGCGCACGGCGATTTCGCCAGCACGGCTGCCATGCAGCTCGCCAAGCCGCTTGGCCGCAAGCCTCGCGAACTTGCCGAGGAAGTGAGTGCATCGCTACTAGCCACGCCCTCTTTCGGGCAGTGGGTGCAGGCAGTCGAGGTTGCTGGCCCTGGTTTCCTGAACATCCGCTTGAAGGCGGTCGCCAAGCAGCAGGTCGTGCGCGAAGTGCTCGCCGCTGGTGATGCGTACGGTCGGCAGCCGGCTACCGGCGAAAAGGTGCTGGTGGAGTTTGTCTCGGCCAACCCGACCGGACCGCTGCACGTGGGACACGGCCGCCAGGCAGCGCTGGGTGATGCCATCTGCAACCTGCGCGCCTCGCAGGGCGATGCGGTGTACCGCGAGTTCTATTACAACGACGCGGGCGTGCAGATCCAGACGCTTGCCAGCAGCGTGCAAATGCGCGCCAGGGGTATGAAGCCGGGCGACGCTGCCTGGCCGAGCGGCGAAAAGGCCGCGGCATACAACGGCGACTACATCGCCGACATCGCCGAGGACTTCGTTGCAAAGAAGACCGTGAAGTCGGACGACCGCGTGTTTACCGCGAGTGGCGACGTCGATGACATCGATTCGATCCGTGAATTCGCCGTTGCCTACCTGAGGCGGGAGCAAGACCTCGATCTGCAGGCGTTCCGCGTGCGCTTCGACAATTACTACCTCGAGTCGAGCTTGTACTCTAGCGGACGCGTCGAATCGACGGTGGTCAAGCTGGTGGCCGCCGGCAAGACGTACGAGCAGGACGGCGCCCTCTGGCTGAAGTCAACCGACTACGGCGACGATAAGGACCGCGTCATGAAGAAGGGTGACGGCACGTACACCTACTTCGTTCCCGACGTGGCGTACCACATCGCCAAGTGGGAGCGGGGCTTTCATACGGTCGTCAACATTCAGGGTACAGACCACCACGGTACCATCGCACGCGTGCGTGCCGGCCTGCAGGGCGTGGACGAAAGCATTCCGGCCAGTTATCCCGACTATGTTCTGCACACGATGGTGCGCGTCATGAAGGGTGGAGAAGAGGTCAAGATAAGCAAGCGTGCCGGCAGCTACGTCACGCTGCGCGACCTGATCGAATGGACCAGTACCGACGCGGTGCGCTTCTTTCTGCTGAGCCGCAAGCCCGACACCGAATACACGTTCGACGTCGACCTTGCCGTGACGAAGAACAATGACAACCCGGTGTATTACGTGCAGTACGCGCATGCGCGCATCTGCTCGGTGTTGGCGAGCTGGGGTGGCGATGTGGCATCGCTGCACGATGTTGAACTTTTGGCACTTGAAGGCCCGGCCGCGCAGGCGCTCATGCTGCTACTCGCCAGATATCCAGAAATGCTGAACGCGGCAGCGAAGGATTTCGCGCCGCACGACGTCACGTTCTACTTGCGCGAGCTGGCCGCTAGTTACCACAGCTACTACGACGCCGAACGAATTCTTGTCGACGACCAGAGTGTCAAGAAGGCACGGTTGGCGCTTGTCGGTGCTACCGCGCAGGTGCTGCGCAATGGCCTCGCGATTCTCGGCGTCAGTGCGCCGACCAGGATGTGAGCGCAACCACGAAGCGTACGCAGCGCTCCGCGCCCTGAGGATGCCGAGCACAAACAGGTGATCCCACCTTATCCCGGTTCATGTTGGCAACCACCTGTACCCCCAACGATCACCGTGCTTGATGGCGTCCGGTGCATTGGTCTTTTGCCACGCCACCGCCAGCTGTTTCAAACCTTGCAACGCGATTTGCGCTACACGGTGCACGAGGTGGGCTTTCGGCTACTCGCACAGTCTGAGAAGAGTCACCTGTGGCGCGTGACTGAGCCAGTTGCAAAGCGAGCCGCTCAATCGTTTTGAGAAGCTGCGCTCCTGTGTTCGGCTTCGGAATCAGTTCCGAGACGCCGATGGTTGGCGCATTTTTTCTCAAATCGTCTGAGATGAATCCTGTCGTGATGACAACTGGTTTTCCAGGGTGTAGGCGAAGCAACTCTTTGGCAAGGCTTAGTCCATCCAACTCAGGCATGGCGTAGTCAAGGATGGCAAGGTCGTAGCCTATTGCCCCAGAGCAAACGTCATCCAGGGCCTTCTTGGGATGCAGATAGTGATGAGCGGGAAAACCCGCCTTCGTGAGCATGCGTTCAACCATTGATCCGATCAGCTCATCATCATCCACGTGAAGAATCGTTGTTTCTCGTTTCAAACGCGTCAGGAGTCCGTCATCACACATTTCTTCCATAACAACGTCTGCCTCCAAACCGTCGCTGCACTGTGATTCGGAAGGTCGAAGAATGACGCTGAATGAAGAGCCCGCTCCTAACTTACTTGTGACACGAATTGCTGCTTGATGATCGCGAAGGATTCCGTGCACGACTGACATGCCAAGGCCAGTGCCTTCCTGACCTGCCCCCCACCAGCCGTACCAGGCTGAAGTTAGTGAAGTCCGTCAACCACCAGGAGAATGACGGACATGAAGAAGAGCAGATTCACCGAGGAACAAATCATCGGCTTCCTCAAGCAGGCCGAGGCCGGCATGCCGATCAAGGAGTTGTGCCGCAACAGCGGTTTCAGCGATGCCACTTTCTACAAGTGGCGCGCCAAGTTCGGCGGCATGCAGGTCTCGGAGGCCCAGCGCCTGCGTGAGCTGGAATCCGAGAACGCCAAGCTCAAGCGGCTGCTGGCCGAAGCCCACCTGGACATGCACGCGCTCAAGAGCGTTCTGGGGGTAAAGCGCTAGCCCCACAGGTCAGGCGCGAGGCGGTTGGGCGCATGGTGAGTGAGCACCATTTGTCCGAACGCCGAGCGTGCCGGCTTGTGGGGCTCTCCCGCGACAGCTACCGACATCCACCGACGGCCGACCAGGCTACGCTGGATCTGCACGAGAAGATCGTGGAGATCGCGCATGTGCGCCGGCGCTTTGGCTACCGCCGCATCCACGACCTGCTGCGCCCGCAGTTTCCCGGCGTCAATCACAAGCGTGTGTACCGCCTCTACCGGCAAGCCAACCTGGCTGTGCGCCGGCGCAAGAAGAGCAAACGGCCTATCAATGAGCGTGTGCCGCTGCAGCTGGCACGCACGGTCAACGAGGTTTGGAGCATGGATTTTGTGAGCGACAGCCTCTCGGGTGGACGGCGCCTCAAGTACCTCACGGTGGCCGATGACTTCAGCCACGAGAGCGTGGACATCGTGGTGGACTTCGGCATCTCAGGCCACTATGTCACCCGCGTCCTGGACCGCGCTGCGCTGTTTCGTGGGTACCCGAAGGCGGTGCGAACCGACAACGGCCCGGAGTTCACCAGCCGGGCATTCATGGCCTGGGCGCAGGCGCATGGCATCCGCCACATCCTGATCCAGCCCGGGCGCCCGATGCAGAACGGCTACATCGAGAGCTTCAACGGCAAGTTCCGTGACGAGCACTTGAACGAGTGCTGGTTCCAGACCTTGCATCAGGCCAGAACAGCCGTGGCCATCTGGCGCACGGACTACAACGAAGTCAGGCCGCACAGCAGCTTGGGGCGCATGCCACCGGCTCGCTTCGCCGAGCTGCATCGCCAGCGCGCTGGCGATGCAGCTCTACCCACATCAACCCAGACACCCATCGAGTAATCTTGAATCCGGACTTCCACTTCTGATTGGTACGTCTACAGGGGGCAGGTCATTCCCCCACAGCCTTCGTCGTAAAAAAGGGCTCGAAAAGACGTGCCAGTGTGATGCTGTCCATTCCACAGCCGTTGTCTTCTACACAAACACAAACGTTCTCCTCGGACCAGTCTTCAGGGTCGGTGACAAGCAACACCTCTCCAGGTCCAGTGGCTTTCCCCGCTAGGGCTGCGCAGGTGGAGACTGAAATTCGCAGCAGTCCATGGTCCAAATCACTGATTGCGTGGACTGCGTTCGTGCACAGATTGAGAATGACTTGGTGCAACTGTGACGGATCCACATACACCAGTGGGGTTCCGGGATCAATATGCGTATTTCGGACTTCTTGGACATCAAGTTCGACATCGTTGACACCGTGTTCGGCACCGCAGTCAGTGAGGTACTTTTACCTCCCTCGAGAACACCCAGCGGACCATGGATTGTTGGCTACTCAATGGTTGTGCTGAGTGGTGTCCTTGATCCTGCTAGGCGCCGCAGGCTTGCCTACACCTCGTCGCTGGCCGCCCCAACTCGCTCTGCCTTCCCAGGCGCAAAGCCAGGCCTCTGCTCTGGCCGTGGTAGGGGTGAGCAGGTGCACTGATCCCCCAATGGCCTGCGCCACATCTACCCCTTTGTCCCCATACAGAACCCGTAGCAAAGCGGGCAGCACTCGGACTTCACCCTTGCGACCAGCAGCATCCAGCTGTTGCGACAGAGCAGGCCGGCGCTCCTTCAACCAGTTGCCAAGTCCTGATGGCGGCACCATGACCGCCAAGCTGAACTCGGACTCGTGAAACTGCCATTCCTCGGCGCTCACCAGACGGCTCAGTTCATTCTCAAAAGCGAGGCGCAACCGCTGTACCTGTTTGTGGGTGGCCACGGCGCAAAGTGGAGCACCTTCCCTGCCCCGAGACGTGGAGTTGGTGGAATGGTTCTCGCACACGCCGCGCGAGCGCTGCGGCAGCCAGCAGTACCGACAGAATGCGTAGAGCGGCGTAGCGACTTCTTGTGCGCCCACGTGTGGATGTGCCTTGGGCAGGCCCAGCACGTCAGCCATCCGCGCGAATGACGCCAATTCCAGGTGAGCAGGAAACTCAACCTCGCGCGGTGGTCGAGTGGTGTGCCGCACGAAGATGCTCACAACAGCTGCGCTTGCCCCGAGCTGCTTGTCAGTGCCACCACTGGCGGTAGCAAGGTTCGCGTAGAGGATCCAGAGGCTATCCCAACTGGTCTGCCCCCGTAGATCAAATAGTGACTTGTGCACGTCCGGCAAGAGCGGCAGCAAGCGTTCGCGCAGCAGGCCGATGACCATGGCTGGGTTCACGGCCTCATCGCCGAAGGACGTGTATCCATCGAGCAGAACGTCCAGGAAAGCTCGGGGCATGGGTGGCGGCACTGCGTCGTCGAGGTACAGCGGCATTTCAAGTGTCCAGATAGCCCAGTAGTTTGGCCTGATCGACTTTCGTACGATGGCCGATCCCCGCATTCGGCGTGCCGATCCAAGTGTCGAGCTTGCCGTTTTGACGGCCCAAACGTTTCTTTCGGCGACGTGGACACTTGTTTCGGCAACGTGGACGGGAATATCGACAACGCGCGCAATGTCGATGGCATCGCGCCGTCATATCAACAGCAACCAGGAGCCTTACCGAGCAAAAAAACTACACGTCCAGAAACAAAAAAGCCCGAGTTGCAGCTCAGGCTTTTTGTCCGGCCGAGGCCAGCAAGATTTGGAAAGATCTAGTGGTGTGGAGTATCGGTCGCAGCGTTCGGCACGTCAAGTGCGGGGCGTGCTGGGCAAACTCGTCCTTGCAGCGCGTCCTCCCGCGCTGCGCAAGAAGTGAGTTCATGCGCATTCCAATTCACCTGCAGCGGGAAATCGCCCGCCTGCACTATTACGATCCCCACAATTCTGACCGTGCCATCGCCGGCACCGTGGGCATGTCGCCTTCCACAATCGGCAGCTTCCGCCGAATGCTTCGAAAGCAAGCGCACGAATGGTCAGCGATAGCGCCGCTTGACGACGATCAGTGGCGAGACACCCTTGGCACGCACGACCGCTCCATCGCGCAGCGGAAGCCTTTGCCTGACTGGCAGTGGGTGCACACGGAAATGCAACGCCCCGATGCCACCATGGAGCAGCTGTGGCGCGAGTGGAGGGAAACATGCCCCGAGGGGGTGGCCTACACCCAGTTCGCGGTCGGATACCGGGCCTGGAGAAAGAATCTTCACGTAGTCATGCGCCGAGTACACCGGCCAGGCGACAAGTTGTTTGTGGACTTCGCTGGCAGGACCGTGGAGATCCGAGACCCTGCAGGCGGCCCCTCTCGGTTTGCTCAAATCTTCATCGCGGTGCTCGGCTACTCCAACTACACCTTTGTGCACGCCGTCCCCACCCAGACAACAGGTGACTGGGTGCAGTGCCACGTCGAGTGCTTTGAGTTCTTGGAGGGGGCACCGTGCTGGGTGGTCAGTGACAACCTCAAGGCCGCTGTCTGGCGCCGCAGCCGCGATGAGTTGGTTATCAACCCGACCTACCGCGACTGCCTCCACCACTACGACACCGCTCCTGCACCCGCCAGGCCAAGGCGCCCAAAGGACAAATCCAAAGCAGAGGTGGGCGTGCAGATCGCGCAGCGCTGGATACTGTTCAAACTGCGCGATCGGGTGTTCTTCAGCATCGACGAGCTCAACAAGGAGCTGCGCCGGTTGAACCACGAGCTCAACGATCATCCGTTCAAGAAGCTGCCAGGCTGTCGGCGCAGCAGGTTTGAAGGCGATGAACGGGCCACACTCAAGCCGCTTGTGCAAAAGCGCTTCGAGTTGTGCGACTGGCGCTATCAAGTCCGCGTGGGCAACGACCACCACGTAGAGCACCTGCGCTGCTTTTACTCAGTTCCCTCCCAGTTGGCTGGCGAGCGCGTCGATCTGCGCATCACCGCGTCCATGGTGGAGGTGTTTCGAGGTGGCCGCCGGGTAGCGTTGCACGCGCTGCTCACTGAGCCGGGCAACAGCACCACGCTTCCTGAACACCGGCCTGTGGCCCACCAGCGGGTTCTGGAAGGCGAGCCCAAGGCGCTGATGCAATGGGCCACTGCGGTGGGCGTCAGTGCTCAGGAAATGATCGGCTACCACCTCAACGAGCGGCGCGATCCCGCAAATGGCATGCGCGCTGCCCGACGCATGCGAGATCTGGCGCGGGACCATGGCGAGGATCGCTTCGAGTCCGTCTGCCGCTACGCACTCCCGCTGAACATCACTTCGCTGCGCAGCATCACTTCGATCCTGACCAACCAGGCGGACCTGCGGCCCCGTCCAGCCACGCCACCGCCCCGCATGGAGCACGACAACCTGCGCGGCGCCCAATACTTCGGAGATTAAACATGAGCACCAATACCCAGAACTTGAACAAGTTGCGCGAACTGCGCCTGAACGCCATGGCGACAGCCTATGAACTCCAGCAAGAGCAGGCCAAGCTGCAACATCTTGCGTTTGACGATCGCTTTGGTTTGCTTCTTGAGTCGGAAGTCTCCACGAGGAACTCCCGCAAGCTCAACCGCCTCGTGAAATCAGCCGGCTTTCCAGAAGTTGCCGCATTTGAAGACTATGACGCGCGTGCAAGTCGCGGGCTTGATCAGGCACTGATGTCAACGTTGTCCAACTGCACCTGGATCGGGCGAAAACAGAACCTCATGATCCTTGGGCCGACCGGCGTCGGAAAAACCTGGCTGGCATCGGCTTTCGGCCACCAGGCCTGTCGGCTGGGGATGACTGTGGCTTTCTACGTGGCCAACGACCTCTTCACCAGCATCGGTCAAGCGGTGCTCGATGCCTCGCTGCCAAAACTCAAAATGGCCCTTTACAAACCCAACCTGCTGATCCTTGATGACTTTGGAATCGGGGAAATGTCCCCAACCGCAGCACAGGTCCTGCTCGATGTTGCCGACCGGCGCATGCGCACGGGATCTCTGCTTCTGACCAGTCAGTACCCCGCGGACACTTGGCACGGTTTCTTCCCAGATCCAACCGTCGCGGATGCGGTTCTTGATCGCGTGGTGCATCAAGCTCATCGGGTCCAGCTGAAGGGCGAATCGATGCGCAAGATCAGAGGGCGAGCTGCTCTGAATCCTGGCTGATAAAGTCGCGCTTACCTGGTCGTTACCTTGCAATGGGGCGGCCTGTTCCTACAGCTGCAGAGCGGCTGCAGCCATCGCAAAACTGAGCCAAGCTGGCGTTCCCATATTGATAGGTAGCCGATCGCCAGCTCCAAGGCTAGACTTCAGGAATCGGCCAACAGCGGACATCTTCATGAAGCCAAACAGCTATCAAACAGTTGGAAAATTCAAGAACGAAACGATCTCGGATATGACGCTTTACTTGGAAATGGTTCCGGAGGAGGTGATTCTCTCGCCTGGCGACGAGGTTGAACTGCTTGCTCGTCCTAGTGAAGGTCTTCTGCCTCTTGACGTGGAGAAGGTGGAAGACGGTTTTCAGATTCATGCGAACAAAGAATTCGACCCTGATTGGCACGTTCGTTTTAGGGGCAAGATGATCAAGGCTGGCAATCCAACACGACTCGCGGACTATCACCCCGAGGATGAATAGGAGCGACTTCGGCAATCCCTTCGAGTCGCACGTCAATTCGATACGCTTCATCACCACCATGAATGCTCTACTCAGCTGGTTTCGCAACGTCCTGCCGACGGGCTACTGGTCCGGTCTTGGCTTTGGTCTAGTCGCTTTTTTATTGGCTGCAAGCGTGCTCACAATCATCTACTGGGCCGTGCGGCCATTTGTCTGGGCAGCCGTATACGGCGTTGCCTATGTAGCGCCGCTTGGTCCTTACTCACCGCTGTCTGGAGAGTGGCTATTTGTACAACTCATTTGGCTATTGAGCGGGGTGGCACTTGGACGCACCGTTAGTGCTTTGTCGGGTACCAAAACTCGGTGGGTCCTTCTGACACTCGCCTTTTTTTGGGCTGTGCTCACAGTGGCGGGGGAGCCGAACAAAGGCACTGAAGGGTGGCGTCTGGCGCTGCAGTACCTGCAAGTTCCGCTTGGCGTGGTTATGGGCGCTCTGCTTCGCCTGAGAGTCCAGCCCAAGCCCATCAGCCAGAGCCCTTGACCAACCTCCGTCCACATGGGGGAAGCGTAACATTACAGTCATCGGCCAGAAGCAGCCATCCAATGGTCCAGCCTTTTCGTGTACAACGGCAAAAGTGGTCTGATTACCGAAGGGAGTTGAAACATGATCCGTGTCCAGAAAGCAATGGTTACTCAAGCGGCGACTGTCTTTGGGCTGCTTCTGGCTGGAGTTTGCTCCGTCTTCATCTACGGGCATCAGTTGCCGCCCAACCTTGGTAATGCTGTAGCCGCCGCTTTGCCGATGCTGATGCTGATGCTGGTCGCCGCATTACTAGTTTTGTGCTGGCTATATGTCAAAGCAAAAGGTCGATCCGGATGGTGGGTACTGCTAGTCCCTACGCTGAACATTTTCGGAGTAGCTTGGCTGGTACTGCTGAGCGACCTGACCCGTGACGAAGGTCGATAGCAAATCTTGTAGCTGACGAACGGCTGTTCCTCGCCCAGCCAGCCTGAGCTAGCTTGGCGGTCATCCGCCATATCCGGACATTCTTGGTGCTATATGAGTCAACCTGATACGTTGGATTTCGCCTTGCTGACGCGACACGGGTCTTCCGAGGCAGGCTCCACGCGCCAAGCCCGCGTGTCTGTGGACTTTGTTGTGAACGGCGCTAGCCTGCTTGGATTGCTCGCGAAGGGGGGCGCGGACATGATGGGTTGCTTCGTTCGCGGGTATGGCGACCTCAATCAACGAGCGCACGAGTCATTGCTCAGCGCCAAGCCAGACGACGATTGTGGAGGGCGCACGCTTCTCTACACCTGCCCTGAATGCGGGGACATAGGTTGTGGAGCTTTCGCCGCGAAAATTGATATCAGTGGCGGGAAGGCAGTGTGGTCGGATTTCGCCTATGTCAATGGCTATGAGCCTCCCTCATTGTTGCCTGAGATAGGTCCATTTCAGTTCAGTCTTGAAGACTACTCAAGCGCAATCGAGAGCGCGAGCCATATCTAATCTGGGTGAAGACCAGAGGTCTGCTTTGGGCCCAAAGCTGACGGTGAACTGAACGCTCCGCGAATCGCTTGTGAGCGGGCATAAGCGCACCGCTCGTAATAGCATGCAAAGCGGATTCCTGGCTTGATTCCTGTTAAAAAATCTTCTGCAATTCAAAGAAAAAACAGGTGTCGACACTAACTCGGAACGGGTTCTGACTCTTCTATACAGCTCCGTGCACACGACGCAACCAAGTTAAAGGCTTAATGCCCTGATTCTCCTGTTTCACTAAGCGCGCATAATGCACCAATGCACCCTTTGCAGTAACACTGTAAACCTCTCTCTTAAAGTCGTCGCTGTGCGTAGAAGCCCCATCGTCAATTGCTTTCGAAATCAACTCATACTTAACCAAGTCCTTGAGTCGCTTTTTAAAGGTCGCCTGCGAAATGCCAACCTTGCTATTCTGATTCAATGAGTCGTAATCACCAGCACCGAATGTTCCACGAAAATCATCCGACATCACGAGATCCAAGATCACCCAAGCATCGGAGGGGAGTCGGCTGGATAAAGATTCATAGGTTTTAATCGTTGCAGTCTCTAACCATTTTGCGAATCGTGCGCCCTTTTCATCTACGTTACGAATTCGAACACCTCTGTTATGAATATCCTCGCAGTACGCATCACCTAATGCAAGAAGATCACGAAGATTGAAATTGACGATCGGATACAGAGCTTTCAGATCGGTCAAGCGAATCGGTAGTCGATCCCATGCATCAGCTTCGTCCACAAGCGCAAATTCAGCAAATCGTGCTCGAAACAGCGGCTCTAACGCTGATGTTTGCACGTGCGCTACGTCAATGATCGGAGAGTTTAGAAAGGCTCCTAGCCGGGCCGATGCTGCGAGGCTATGGATGACGCCATTCGCGCCACAGAAAACCCACCTCAAGCCATTGATGTTGAACAGACGATCTCTTAACACTTCCAGAGTACGCCGCGCCTGCGCTCCGGTCTCGAGCAACTCTAGGTTGTCGATGACACAGATGACACCTCCATTGCCCTTTTCTGTGAAGATTTCTTCCAACCAAGTCCTGACTAACTGCTCAAAGCCTTGATCATTAAAGGCAGCACCTGTGTTGATCTGTCTTGCCGTAGCACCTCCACCAGTCAAAGTTGCAGAGGCAACACCAGGCACACCAGCGCTAGCGCTCAATCCGACGTTGCCAGTGAGATGTTCGACTATTGGTGAATTAAGCCAAGCATGTACAGAGGCTGCAGAAGAAGGAAGCTGCCCTAGAGCTTGCAGCTGCTCGCGATAGACCAACAGCGTCTGTGCAACACGACGGAAGACATCGGCGCAGAATTGCGAGATATCTTCGTCCTTTTTTAGCTGAAATGGCTCCGCAACCGGCACTAAAAGCTGATTTGTCTCGGCCTTCAAAAAGGCTTGGTAGCACATGTAGGCGGCGACATTGACCAAGCTTGTTTTCCCGACGCCTACGTGCCCATCCAAGCAGGTAATCTTTCCATGCTTGTGAAGGCTTCTAGCGACTTGTCGGATCTGCTCATCACGCCCAACTAAAAGCCGTTCACCTACTGCATCGGGTCTCAAGGCTGTGACTCGAAAGGGATTTTGTGATAGTCCATACGCGGCGTAGGTATCGAAAGTCAAATCTTCCATAGTCCACCTTATTGTTTTCCATGCACGACGAATACCGCGCTAAACCAAGAAATGCACTTCTAGATTGTAAAAATGCCCCAGACTTTTTACACGCGCGCAATGGTTCTAATCAATGTCAACATCTGGCCCATTCCTGCATTCTAGCCTTGGTGCTGGGGAGCAACTACGCATCGAGATTGGATCGCCGGCCGCTAGCTGTACTCTTGCTCTGCTTAGCAGAGTATTCGTCGAACATTCTGCCAAGATTCGAAAGTTCTTCGTCGTCCAGCAATGTCGATCGCTCCCCCAAGAAAAGGTTAGCAATATGGGCTTCCTCAATTGAGCGAATCGAGCCTCGCTTTATGAGCGCTCGCACAGATTTCATACTTGGTAAATTTGGTAGGTGGGCGAGTATCACCCCTCGATTTTTCATGGTCTCAATCAGAGACAATTGTTCCCCATCAGTGAGGAGCTCTCGAATTTGAACATCGATCTCCTTCGAAACTGCTCTCATAAAGGTGAGCTTTCCTTGTTCTGCTTCCTCCGATATAACCTCCATCATGCCCACAGGATAGTCGCTCTTGTTTCGATTACAGCGATAAAAGTCGCACCATACAGTTACCTTTGCAACAAGTGAGGTAATCTGAATGCGTTTTTCAGCAGAATTGGATGACGGTAGCATTTAATCTAAACCTCGGATTTGTGCATCTAATGGTTTCTGCCCGCAGTTTTGTGTGTCGGATGCTGGCCGATGACCGCCGTAGTATTCGCAGCTGAGGCAGGCTCACAGCTGCCATCGGAAAGTTCTAGTCCCACCAACAATAAATTGGATTTCCGGACACTCCGTAGGCGCCCAACTGGCTCTCGTCTGGGCCCCAAAAACAGTAGTATTCGCTCTCGTCTGGCTGGTATACCAACCAGTACCCTACCGGGTTTACGCTTTTCGCCAAGAGATACCCAGTAATGACTGACCCCAGTTCTTTGCCTTCGAAGCCAGGCTCCATCACCGTCGCCGTCACTTGAATGGCCGGGGTCGCGCATTCTCGAATACTTGCGCGAAGTCCTTCAAAATATTCCTTCTCGTCTCGGCCTTTCGGGACGATGACGGGCGGATCACCCTCCATGGAAACTTCGAGCTTTTCCCAATAAGGATTTAGTTGAAGGATGTCCATGCCTAAGTATTTTTACTGAAAACAAACTGAATGGCTGCTTCTGGCCGGACCCGGTCTTCAAATTGGCATCAATCCTCTACAGTGATTCGAACTTGGGCGCCATCAGCGGCGCGTGTCAAGGTAGTTGTCGCCTGATTTATGCAGCCAAGGGCTGTTTAAGGTCTGCTTTCATGTGGTCCGCGACGACCGAGTCGCGTTCGGGGTTGAGGGTAACTGCGCCGATAGGCGACCAG
>Ga0210247_100279_pt1 | contig 46727 bp, 45 predicted proteins | sample ChrtobMetP3_16mM_FD_155449 | JGI IMG/M metagenome (GOLD analysis project Ga0210247, IMG submission 155449) | Chrysochromulina tobin associated microbial communities from unialgal haptophyte culture, Seattle, Washington, United States - P3_16mM | ecosystem: Host-associated > Algae > Haptophytes >... | reverse complement strand
GCCGCACGGTGGCCATGGTGACTGCGCGAGCGCGCGTGCCGGCTATGGCGTGCGTCGGTGGGCCCGCGGCCGGCCGGGGCGCGCGTCGGCGGCGCGATTTGCTGCGTAGCAGCGCCAGCCGAGGCGCCGTCACATGGAAGCCTCTTCGGCCGGTGGAGAAATTTGGGACGCCGTTCGAAGGAGCTCGAAGCGCGCCCGCTTTTGTGCTCCCAAAATTTGGGACGACAGACTGGATCCACGGACACACAGACGGACACGCGAAAAAAAGGCCTCGCCGGCCAAAACCTATCGGGTCGCGCGCGCGCTATTTTCACGCGGGCGGTTAATCTCTGAGGCTTCCCTCCCGGTGTTCCAACGGGGGTGGGGAAGAACTGACGATTTTTCACGGCGCCAATGTGTTTGTACCGGTAAAAGACACAGGTACCGGTAAACTCGTCACCCAAGACACCGGACCGGCGTCATTCGGATGCGGTTACCACTAAAGACCGCAACACGCACACAAAACGTGACGTGGCAGCGGCCAGTTACCTGTACATGTACATGTATTATTGTGCCGACGCGATGGAGATCATAAACCGGGTATCGGTCTTGCTTGCTACTGTACTGTACAAGTGTCTGACAGCCCGTGGCTTCTGTGCGGGGCTGTCGTGTCTTGATTTCCAGGGTCCGTGGGCGAGTGAGTGCGTGTTTGACTTCGAGTTTCAGGGTTGTTTCGACAAGTGAGCAAACCCGAGCCGACGCCAGTTGTATTTCGTCCGCCCACATGCCTGTGGTCGAGACGCTGGTGCAGGCATTTGAGATTGAGGATGAGGACTCATTACCACCCAGCCCGCGCATTGCGACACCGACGATGCCGGCAGCCTTCAAGGCCCGCCCTCGCTCTTCCGCATCCAGCAAGCCATCCGACCTCCCCGACGACATGGAGGTGTTTGAGCTGCCGCCGGAGCTTGCGTGGCTGAGCCAAGCAACTTCGTTGCCAGGTGCGGACTCTTTTGATGACGACGCGAGCAAAGCTCGCCTTGTCGACGACTCGAGGGCGAGCACCCCATCGACGGTCTTGGATGTTGAGCCCATCGTCGCTGTCCCGGCGAAGCAAGTGACGAGAGGCGCTTACTTTTCGCGCCCGCAGCATGGCGGGCGAGCGGCAGGTGGCAGCGTGCCGAGGCTTCATGGACCGTCGAGCAACAAGTCGTGGAGCTGGAGGCGCCAAGCCGAAGCCAAGGCCCTAAGCCCACGGAACCATCGCCCCTTTTAGCACCACGTAACCATCCTGACCGCGGATCCCCGTCATCACGTTGTGGAGCGGCGAGCTTCCTGACATGCGTTGGTTTGGTTCGAGTGCACGCAAACGAGACATGCGAATAGGCTACGGAATGTGCTATGTGGCATCACAATGGTGCACACCAAAAAGAGCGCGAGCGAAAAGCGAACGAACAAGGATTCAAGGAAGCACATCGAGACGCGAACCCGGCCGGCGTGACCACGTGTGCGTCCCGTCCGCGGGCGGCCGTCGTTACTCGTTTCCGTTTCGTTTCAAAACCGGCTCGGCTCGGCTCATCGCTTTCAACCGGTGGACTCAAGTAAAAGTAAGTTAATAAGTTAAAGGAAGAGTCCGATTTCCGACGACCCGTTACGCGCGCCGACGAACGCGACGTCCGTTCCTGCAGGGATTCGGGCCGGCCCGAATCCGCAGATTTTTTTTGTTTCAAAAAGGTGGTACTCTGCAACGAGACGCCGAGGTCGAGAGTTTTTTTTGAGTTTTTTGAGTTTTTTCGTGTGTTTTACGTGTGTTTTCCAAGGGAGTTGACGGTTTCGGGCAGGGGAGTGTTCCTTTAACGTCGCCCGTTGGTAGATGGAGTACCCACGGTAGCAAACCGAACAGGGGCAGCCGGTACACGTGGCGAGGGGGTCATCCCCAGGTCGAACCCCCAGGCATATTTAGCGGGCACGAATCACTCACTCGTGACTCGAAGCGTCGAACGCAACGACCGGTCGCTCGGCTCGGGTGACGGTGCGGTCGATTCTGCATTCTCGATAACGGATAACGCGCGAAAATCGATATAAGGCTGCGCCGGCAACGCCCACCGCCCGACGGCCTACCCATGGTTATACAAACGCCAACGACCGTACATAGAGCACTCGCCTACAGTGTCTCTCAGAGAGTCTCACTATGTACGTAACCCCTACGGCGGGCCTAGTAGCCCTACACACCGAGACGGCAAGATACACGGATGGTCGGACCACGGGGCCCCGTAGCGCGAGAAAGCCGAGCGACAACGCCTACCGCCACAGCCAACCACACAAGAGTCACAACTCCGGAGCGGGCGCGCACCTCATCAACTCGACGCCCCCCTTGCGCCGCTCTCGCTGTAGCTGGGCCGGGGCGACGCTCTCTCGTTCATGGAACTTTCATGGAACTTCCATGGAACTCACTCAATCGCAGCTAGTGTAGGGTGTCGGCTCCGAGCTTTGCCCCGAGCTTGGCATCCAGGACGGCACCTCCTTCTCGCCGCCCTCGCCGCCGCTGCCATCGCCCTCACCGCCGCCGCCGCCATCGCCGCCGCCGCCGGAGGCCCCTACGGCGCCAGCCACCGTGCCTGCGACGGTGCCCGGAGGGCTTGTCCACGAGGCGCGCCGTTTTGAGTGGGGAGGCGATTGACGAGCCGCCTTCGCCCCGAGGTACGATTGACGAACCGCCTTCGCCGCGGAGTAGGGTTGCACAAAGGGAGCGGCGGCGGCGACGAAGCGCGGGGCGAAGAGGAGAAAGGTGAGGAAGCCTTGAGCGTCTGTGAGGGCGATACTTAGGAGACGGATCACGAGCAAGGCTCGCCCGCGCTTCGCGATCGTCGACGTCGGACCATCACCTGCGTATTGGCCGCTGTCGACGCTGATCTCAGCGCAGATGCTCACAAGGTCGAGCGTCAGCCGAAGCAACGCCGACAGGGCGACGGCTACCTCACGCCATCCCTTGGGACTCAAAGTGGACGAGGAAAGGATGGGGTCGGACCCCTCCGGCTCACCGACAGCGCCTCTTCCGCCGCTCGCCACAGCTGCTGCCTCGTCCTCCGCCACCACCACCGTGCCAACGTCGTCGACCTCCACCACCACCTGAGCTGCAGTTACTTCGGCGCCACCGCGGGCCTCATCACGAAGGAGCTCTCGCGCAGTCGGTGGCGAGGGCGCAACATCCGAGCCGCCGCCGCCGCTGGTTTCGAGCAGGCGCTCGCGACTTGCCGTCGCGAATGGCGACGGCAAGTTGCCACCCACCGCGCCACTTGCCGACCGCCGCGCGGACAAGGGGGGGAGGGTGGTGAGGGGAATGGAGAGGGGGGTGGCTGTCGTCTTGACGGAGGCAGCCTTGGCAATGCCATCGGAGATGAGCTCGCTGAGAAGCCGACGTGCCATGAGGCACAGGGCCGCGCCTACGGCGAGGTCGAAGATCAGGTCGACCACGAGCTGCCCCATGCCGCCCTGGATCCACATGTCTCCCTCCGCGCCGGGCTGTGGATCGAGCGCAAACGGTAGCGTGAGCACGAGTACCAGCACGGCACTCAACCCCAAGTACACGAAGTGTTTTCGAGTGGGGAAGGCGCCTTGGGCTCCTCGCCGTGACGAGGCACGGACGACGGCGACGCATGCCATGAGCGCGCCCAGACGGCAGCAGTTGGTCAGTGTGTACCAGAGGGTAGTGGCGGCACTGTCCGGCGGTGGAAGACCTGTCCAAGCACCGCTGCCGCGCCCGAGGAGGGCGGTGCTGGAGAAGCCGAGTTGCAGCCATGTGAGCATCCACACAGAAGGCGAGAGACGCATGTGCACGGAGAGGAAGTTGGCAGCGCGCAGCAGCTTGGCGCGCGCCTGCAGCGAGAGAACCGCGGACGACGAAACCGACGTGAGACCAGTCTGGGCTCCGAGAGGGGAGTCCAAAGACAAGACGAGCATCAACGGCGAGCCGCCCCCACTGGCGTCAGCAAGACTCCCGTTGGGAAACTTCTCGCCTCCATCCTTGCCGCCACCGAGGATGGCCACGCGGCGCATGAGGCACGCGAGTCCACTCCTGGGCAGCAGCAGCAGCACCGTGCCGACGAGCGACAGCAGGTGACACACGGATGAGAAGATGTAGGCCGCCATCACATTCTGTCCCTCGCCTGAGACGAGCGTCAGACTGCCTGCGAGTAGGAGCGGGAAGGCGGTAATGGCACCGACGGCGAGCGTACGCGCCACAATCTTCGGGTGGTGCTTTGTTGAAGTCGCCAGGCTGTTGATCCAAGGGGCGGGCGGGAGGGAACCGTACAGGTAGGCGACGTCGGCGAGGGAGCCCGAGGAAACGTTTTCGGAGGAGCATCCCACTGACTGCTGTAACCGGCTCGCGACGACGGGCAGCATCACGAGCTTGAGGAGGAGGAGCAGCATCACGCAAAACCAGCCGCGTGCCGCGGGCACGGCCGTGAGCCCCGTATCCGATGGTGGGAGCGCAAGTGCCATCCCGAGGCTAAAGAGAGCACAGCACGAGAAGGCGTTTCCAATGTTGATGAGCAACCGGTCAAATGCAAGGGGCAGCGTGCCTCCGAGGATGAAATTCATGGAGAGGCCGATGAGCGGCGCCACCACGAGTGCGTTCGTCACGATGCCCCGGCACACTGTCTTGAGCAGCGAGAGGCCCGGCTTGGTGCCCTTCTCCATGGCAATGCCCGCCTCCATGAAAAAGAAGCAGACCTGGTTGACGAACGCGTTCTGCATTAGCGAAAACAGCACGACATAGATCGCAAGCGTTGGGTACAGCGCCCTTATGATGGGCAGCCCGAAGGCCAGGTCATTGCTGCACGATGCGAGCAGCCCACCGAGCGCGGCCGACTTGAGGCGAGACCCGGAGAGCAAGCTGCTGGCGATTGCGCTGCCCAGCGATAGAGAGATTAACTTGGAAAGCAGCATGATGAGCAGAAAGCACGGGTTCAGGTCGTTCAGCTTCGCTGTAGCGAGCTGTTGCATCAGAAGGCAGGGGAGCGCGATGCGAGCCACAAAGAGCGAGATGCTGCGGCCATCGCCCACGAGCCCGATAGCGCCAGAGAAGTAACCAATGAGAATGACGCCTCCTTGTGTGGTCAGCGCGCAAAGCAGATCGGTCAGGTCGAGCGGGCCAGGCGTAGGCGCGCTGGGCGGAGGAAGCGAAGGGACGGCAGCCATGTTGTCGGAGGAGACTAGCCAGAAGGGAGCCCCGACAACAAACTCCCGACGAAAGTCCCCTTCTTCTGTGTGCACTTCTTCTGCACCCTTCTTCAGGGTTTCATCAGAGGCTGTGTGGGAAAATGGATGCAAGCGCGGGGACGCCGAAAAAAAAGTACCGTTTCCGGATAACGGCGGTCGTATCTCTCTCCGAACTGATGAACAAAACGCCATACCCTTTCGACTATCCTGCCTTTACCCTCGCAAGCACCTCATCGATCACCTCCTGCGGCGCCCCTCGGAAGAAGTGGAGCTGTGCCGGAAGCGGCGCGGCCGCGGCGCGACCCTCGTCTTGAGCGCGCGTCTCAAACGGAATGTCCTCAGTCCGCACGGGCACGAGCGCGGCCAGGAGCTGATCACGATCAATCATTGCCACGCGCCAGTCGCGATCAGCGACACCAAAAGAAAGGAGTAGGCCGCTCCCGCCTCCCCCCCCACCTCCCCCCCCGCCTCCGCCCCCGCCTCCGCCGCGTGCGGTGCGTCCGGGCGCGCCTTCGGCCCCGTCTCCCGCATCGCTCGTGACAGCGGTGGTGGCGACCAGCCCCAGAGGATATGGGATGTCATGCCCTCCGGGGGCGAACGGGCGACCGATCTCGATGATCGAGAACGGCGGGCGAGCTTCAAACGTGTACGGCGCCACTGCATAGTGAGAGCGGCCTTGCCTCTTATGGACGGAGTGAAGGAAGGCGAGATAGCGATCTCCCGAGGGGAGGCGCACCGGCGGTGTGCCTCCGCGTAGGGCAGGGCGCTGCGCAGCGGCGGCGGCGGCGGAGGCGCCCGTGTCGGTGGCGAAACGGCTAGCGTACACGAGCTCCGCAACGACCTCTACCGGTGAGGCGACGCTCTCATGCGCCGTGCTGCACTCGCTCGCTGTGCCGTCGGCGGCGTCGACGTCGGTGGTGCCGTCGCCATCGTTGGCATGGTCGGCAGCGCACGCGGCGCGTCGCTCTGCCGCCGTGCGCTCCGCCGCGGCCAGCGCCGTCCTGGGCACGCGGAGCACCAAATGCGGGTCAAGAGAATACGAGAGCCACAAGGAGCCATTCTGCACAAAGGGCACCCAGTTCTTTTCGACGTCGGACGCGCCGCCCGCCAGCCGCAGTGCTGCCTCCGAAGGGCGGAGAAGCAGGGGAGGTGAGGCGTGTACGAAGGCATCGTCGGACGCGTCGTCGTTTGTCGTCGTCCCATGCCCTGTCGCGCCCAACTCGGCGCCATCTGCCTGATGGCGACTCAGGAAGCTGAGGTACATGCCGCGCCGCATGCGCCAGCGACGCTCCAACGGTCGCCACGTGGACCGCGCCGTCGCGAGCGGTGGTTCGTCACGCAGCGCCTCGTGAGGCTCGTCGTGCTCGTCAGGCAGCACGTCGTTGTACAGCAGCGCCACGCGCTTTCCGATCCGTACGAGGCGTCCGTCCTCCGGCCCTCGCACGAGCTGCATTGAGGGCGGCGAGGGCAACTTGAGCCGGCGCGGGGCACCCATTGCCCCTGGTGCAGCGTGCAGCTGGCCAACGTCGTCCTCGAACAGCTCAGCATAGTACAACGACGAGGAGACGTGGCGGCCCTCGTCGGGTTCGTCGGGTTCGTCGGGTTCGTCGGGTTCGTCGGGTTCGTCGGGCTGGGCCGAGCTCCTTGTGCTGTGGGGGTCGTGTGGGAGCGAGGATGCGCCGCGCAACGCGGCCTCCCGCTGCTCACGTTCGGCCGCAGCAGCCTCGGGGCTCTCACTCACCCGACGAACGCGACGAACCTCGGGGCTCTCACTCACCCGGAAGATCGCAAGCAAGCGGCGCCTGGAGCAATCGCCGCCGGTACGATCGCCGCTGGTGCAATCGCCACCAGCACCAGGACGCTTCCGAGGATCGGAAGGCCAACGGACGAGAGCTGCATGCATAGCCACGGGTAACTTCGGCTCGTCTGCAGAGACAGCCTGCACGGGCCGCGTTCTATCTTGCGCAGGGCTGGTAGCGTCACTCCGATCCATAGGGAATCTATCCACAGGGGATCCTTTTCCTAATATGGGAAGCACGCTCGAGCCGATAACAAAGTTGGCATCCAGTACAAACGTCGGTTGCCGCACAGGCGTCGCCGCGGGCGAGGCGTTAGCAGTGCCAGCTCCGGTGCCGGCATTGCCTGTGCCGGCGCTGGCGGAGTGATCAGGGCGACGATTGCCGGTGGCGGTCTGGGAGGCGGTCTGGGTGGCGGTATGGGTGGCGGTCTGGGTGGCGCCAGCGGTTGAGAACACGGGCGGAAGGCGCGCAGAGGACGGCTGGGAGTCGGCGGGAAGAGGCCATGCTTCGCGCTCGAGACGATGCGGCTGAGGCTGTGGCAACGAAGACTTGGGCGGGGGCGTTGAGGATGGCGACGGTAAGGATTGTGGCGGTAAGGACGGCGGCGACGAGAACAGAAGCGGCGACGGCGGCGAGGATGCCAACGGCGCTCCGTCGCTGCTCGCCGTTGAGAAGTCGAGTGCCACCTGGCCGATGCGGTTGCCACTGCTGTTCTCGAGCCATGCATGCGCCGTGTGCTTGCCAGCTGGCAGCCCTTCCAACTCCAGTGTCACATGCTCTCCGCGAGCCTTGCGGCTCCCATCTAGCACGACCGTTTCTGCGCCATCGATCGAAATGACACGTCGGCCGTGAAGCATGACACGGTGACCCGGCGAAGTGAGCAATAGGCGAGGCGTACTGCCACTCGCATCATAGCGCAGCTGCAGCTCCACGACATCATCGACTTGCCGTTTTGGGTAGAGAAAGGCGAGAGGATCTTCGTCAATAGGCGCATCCGATTCAGGTGGCGGTGGTGCCGGTGCATCGGCGAGCCACCCGTTGCGCAGCACGAGTGCCACAGAGCCGCAGAGCAATACATGGCTTGCGAGCTTGCATTGGCCGTGCATGAGAGTCATCCGCGCCGACCGACGTCAAAAGCGTCCGCAGAGCAAGCGCCGATTCCGAGCACGCGCGGACGGATGTGTGGGAGAATCCCGTTCCGTATATACAAGAAACACATCCAAACTTGCATGTATTGACCGACTTGACTTGTCTTGCCTTGCACGAATTTCGCGTCGCGGTTGAAACTGCACAAAAGGGACGACTTGACGGCCGTGCGCGTTTGTTTTGCGTTTGCGTGGGTCTACCTATCGATCGAGTGAAATGATGCAACTGGCACGGCTTGTTATCCCAGCTAACACACCTAGCGCGCCGACAGAAGAGGCGACGAGCAAGCTCGAGCAACCTAAGGGCAACCTCAGAGAGGCGACGAGCAAGCTTGAGCCGATTGGTGGCTTCGTCCTTCCTGCCCGCTTTCAGCCAGTCGCAGAGGTCCTCGAAGCATGCAATCTTCACGACAACGTGCCCTCAGCGGTAACCTGGTGCAATGAGCAGGGCGTTGATTCGATGGCCATGCTGCTAGAACTAAAACTCGAGAATGCGCTTGCGGACGCGCTCTCGCTCAAGCCAGCAAAGAGGCAGCAACTCTTGAAGCGCCTGGCCGAGAGTGGACATAAGCCAGCAACACCTGCATCTCCTACATCTCCCCTGGCGAAGCCGGTGGTGGCCACAAAGAAGGGGGCACTGCCGCCGAAAAAGGGGTCGTCCCCGCTGAAGAAAGGGTCCAAAACCGCTTCATCTGTAGCTCCGGCACCAGCTCACTCCTCGGCCATGGTCAGAGTGCCGGAGGAGAAAGAAGAGGAACCAGAGCCACTCTCGCCTATTGGTGGGGTCCGCGCGAGCTGGACGTTTGGATCGCGAGAAAAGAAGCCAGAAACCCCGGACGTTCGGGACGCTGGCCGGGATGCTCGCGTTTCAGCCTTCTTCGAGTCGCTTGGATTTTCCGACCCCTCGCCACTCGAAGCAGCCATGACCGGCGACGCGCGCGCGCCGAAAGGAAGCGGGTCTGGCTCCAGAAGCGGATCGCCTGTGCCAGGTACCCCAAGGCCAGCATCGCCCAAGGTTGCCAAGATAGGGTGGGGAGTAGCACGCAGGAAGGCCCACGTGGCCATGGCCGTTGGATCCCTTGACGAGGCCGCCAACAAGCCCGCACTTCAACGCTCACAAGCAGACCTCGATGCGGAGAAGCTCTATCGAACCTTCGTCAAACCAAAACGGGAAGCTGATGAGGGCCCAAGCGAATACGACCTCGACGTGCTGCATTACCAGACGATGGCACTACTCGATTATGTTCAGACCGTCAAGGAGCAATCCAGTTCACGTTGGGCGGCCGAATCGAAGAAAGACAGCCACCTCCTCGAGGAGAAGAAGGTGCTCATGGAAGAGCTGAGCGCCGCCATTCTCGATCACTTGACAGTCAAGACGGACTTCGGAGAAGTCCCGTACTTGAAACCTGGCACTTCCGTCGAGGGTACCTTAGAGACCTTGGCAACACTCGCTCGCACCGATCGTTCCGCCCTGTCCGACGAGCTCAAGAAATTCGGGTTTTCCAACTTGCGTAAGCTCTCCAAGGTGGAAGAGTTCCTCTTGGAGATGGCTGGAGAAACGAAAGACCTTTTCAAAGAGGAAGCAGCGGCCAAGGCAATAGCCGAGGCTGAGGCCGCTGAGAAAGCGGCCGAGGAGGCCGCGGAGGCTGCGGTCAGGGCAAAGTCCAAGGCCGAGGCCGCTCAGGCAGAGGCCAGGGCAGGGGCCGAGGCTAAGGCCGCTGAGCTCAAGGCGAAAGAGGAAGCAGCAGTCAGGGCCGAGGCTGAGGCCGCTGAGGCTGCCGCCGAGGAGGCCGCTATGGCTGCGGCTAGAGCAAAGGCCAAGTCCGAGGCCGCTCAAGCAGCGTTCAGGGCGAAGGACGAGGCCGCTCAGGCGGCGACCCGGGCAAAGGCCGAGGCTGACGCAAAGGCGAAGGCTCCAATCTATCGATGCAGCATTGAGCCACCTCTACCGTTCGACATCGCTGCACAGGTCGAGAAGGTCCTCAGTGCGGCTGTCGGTGAGAAGGTCGCAGTGAGATGGCATGCAGATGGATGACTCGCGGTACATCGAGTGAGCACCGTCGTACGCGTAGCATTTATGACTCGCGCGCCACATCGATCGACGGTCCGTTGCGGGGCTGGGTGCGGTGACCCGGGGCGGGGTCTCGCGACCCTACACGTGTGCATCCCTTTTGCGCGCCGCGCGCGCTCGCGCCTCGCCCGCCGGTGCGGACCGCGTGGTCGGCTCGCGGGCGACGTGCGGCCGACCGTCACAAAAAAACAATCACCTTCCTTTGCTTTTTTGATATATTATTTAGATGAGATATCGATTCGCCCGTCGGCGGCCGGGCGGGCCTTTTTAGCGGGCCTTCAGCTTCACGTCAAAGCCTTGCTTCCGCCCAACAGCGCATCTGCTCGCCAACGTCGCTCTCGCCGACCGCCCATGCCGCGAGCTCATCAACGTAATCACGCAGCAGATTCGATCGTACGCTCTCTACGAACTGTTGCTGCGGTTGCCCTCCCCGGAAAGCGAGCAGGCTGTGTACCCCGGCTGCCGCGCGACCGAGGGCTTCGTCCAGATCTGCCGCCAGCGACAGCTGCATGACGCGTTCGACTTCAGTGGCATGTGTGGTGCCCTCGGTGGCAGCGCCGGCACTGGGCAGTTGGCGCACTGCCGAGCACGTGGCGCGTGCTCGTACTCTCGCCGCCTCCTCGGAGTCGCGCTTTGTGACTGCTCAAGCGCAAATCGAACCCAGAACCAGCGGATCAGGAGCAGAGATGAGAGCCGCACGCAGCAGGGCTCTCGCAGGGTGCCCGGTACGGCGCAGGGTTCGAGAAACGGCCCCGTACTAGGCGCGTGCCGCTCAAGATAGAGCGTCTGTGCAAACGCGCGCGCTGCCCTGGTTGCGTTGCTGAAGCTCGTAGTACCTGCGATGCTGACGTGCTCGGCACGGCGTTCCTGATGCAAGGCGAGGAGGTAGCGTCCAACGGCCGCACATCGGTAGTCGGCCTCGGCGCTCGTCGGCGGCGGGAGACGAACGCTCGACGCAAACGCCGCTGCACCGAACGGTTTGCCAAATGGCAGTGCGATCCGACGAACCTCGATCCAGGCGATCTCGACCCAGCTCGCCGAGATAAGCGAGATTGAGAGCGCAAACTCGCCACGGCTGTCACCGCTGCTCCCGCCGCCGCCGCCGCCGCCGCCGCCGCCGCCGCCGCCGCCGCCGCCGCTGCCGCTGCTGCCGCCGCTACCGCTGCTGCCGTCGTCATCACCGGTTTCGTCACCGGTCGCGAGCACCGCATGTGCCCAGAAGGGCGGTACGTAGAGCGACTCGCCCGCATGCAACTCAAATGAGATTGCATGCCGCGCAAGGGCCCGATCGGCCGCCGATTCGAGCGCGTCAGGCGCTTCCTGCGATGCGCTGGCTTCATTGAGATACGGACTTTGGAGCATCTGCAGCAGCTGCCGGCGTGTCTGCCGACGCGAAGGGTGCGACGCTGGATGCAGACGCAGTGCGGGCAACACCTCGGGTGGCCATAGGAGCCAAATTTTAGACCCAAAGACCTGGACCACCACATTGTGCGAGGGGTCGTAGTGCGGCGTGGCCAGTACGCCACGCGAGCCGAGCCAGCCGTTGATGGCCGAAGCTGGCCACGCGCCGCCAGCCGCTTGCGTTGGCCCGTCGTGTGTGTCGAAGTTCTGCATCAGCCCTTTCGCCTCGGCGCCAAGGTCGGCCCAGCTGTCCATCGAGCCGGCATAGTAAATGAGCCGATCAGCGGTAAGTGTTGTCCGCTCTGCACGTGGCGTGAGCAGCTCGGACAGGCTTATGTCCGGTATCGGTGCCACCGTCGCTGATCGCTGAAACTCTGATTCCCGGCCACGGGCCAACACAAACTCAGCACTACCCATCACAGAATCGCTGATATTAGACGCAAAGGCGCTCAGCCAAATTTCCGCTCCGCGCGTGCGCAGGTATGATGCGTTCCAACGCATGCACGGCAGCGATGAAACTGGCGAGTTCGATGCAGCAAACAGACGGGGCCGCTGGCCGTGAAGCAGGCTGCTGCCTTTCTCAGGCCACTGCTCTCGCTCGAGGGTGCGCATGGCCAGTGACTGCATGGCACGTGCGGCGGATAGCTGTTGTGAAACATTACCAAAATCCAACGCCAAAGCGAGCGCGAGCGCGATCAGGCTGAAGCCAATGACCGCGCCACAGGATTCCATTTTGGTAATGTTTCCCTCCCCTGAACGCCAAAAACCGTGTCATGAATATAAATTGATATTGCCCGAATGAGGCAGGATGTGTGGTACACGCAGGTTGCGCGAAAGGAATGAGGCTGAATAACGTGAACGTGAACAGTGACGCAGCTTAAAATAGACAATTAATATGCTCGCGACGCGACCCGTGGTTTCTTCATCGAAGTCGTACGGCCAAAACGTCGGACTGCTTGCGGGTCTCCTGGTGTGGCGCCGATGCCTGGGATAGCCATGCTCTCTTCGATCAAGCGTGGCACTGGCGCTATTGGTGGGCCACCAAGAGGCCATTCGCAGCTGCAGGAGATCTGGTTACAGGTCCAAGACCCAAATGCACACATGCCCAAAAGGGTGCCGCAGGAACGCTCCAATGAAGAGCGGCTAAAGATCTTATCAGACCAGGAGAAAAGAGACGAGCTGGCCCGGATCGCAACAATACGCCGGGCACGGTCCAACTTTCACCCTTCGGAAGGGTTAATGCGTCGAAAGACTGGGGAGGCAATGCCCCGCGAAGAGCGTGAGGAGGCGCGCGAGCGCCTGTATCGCTCTTCCTCACCGCCGCGGTCCAAGACACCGACTAATCTGGGCCACATGCTCGACACGGGTGAGATGGCGATAGCCTCCCCCTTCAAAGTCGAGGTGGCGCGCGAGCTACCAAAGCCGAGGCTGCGCGCCCGCAGTGCCCCCATACCTAAGGATGAGGCGACCTGGATGGGTCTGGGCGGCCGCAAAGGCCAGCCGGCGGTCCTGCCAACATCGGGGGAGAAGCCGCCACCGGAGAGCACAGTTGCCAGCGTCGATGGCAGTGGCATCCTGCTCGATGAAAACTGGGAGGAGACCGAGGGCGCTAAGAATGGCGCCGAACGCTCAAGCCGACCACAGGTCAGGCCGCAGCCTGCCTACCAGAGCCTAACAGCGCGCGCCTACTTCCAAGACGCCGGCTGGAAGCCAGGCGACTCGTACGCCAAGTACAAACCCGCCAAGCACCCGGCTGAATGGGCCAACCTCGACGGGTTCGCGAGGATGTCGCGCTCGTACGAGATACACCACATGAACACCTTTGCGGACATCACCGCATTCTCCTCAGGTGGGTACCACCCTGAAGCTTACGTGCGGCCAATGGACGTCAAAGGCCAGCTCGGCGCAAGCTCCATCCAGCAGTGGAAGGAGATGCTGCGACAGGACTATGCGCAGAGATCAGATAATTGGCAGAGCGAGGATGACGCGCAGATAGAAGAGCTTCGAAAGCTGCTCAAGGCTGGCAATGGCGTGCAGCTTGACGCTTGACGAGTGCCTGAGCAGTGCAATGCTGTGAGGCTTCATCAAGCGCTAATCAAGCGCCGGCACACTATGAGACCTGTATGAGACCTAGATGAGACCAACGCGCGAGTAGCTCGGTCCTGATAGGGACGGGGTACTATTTTTTGTTGTTGAAAGCACCTTGATCTCAACGTGCCAGATCAGGAAGGTCGAGAGAAGCGGCTCGAAGCTCTACGCTCGCACAACCCACCAAGGCGCAAATGCGCACTTCCGTTTTGTTGCTTGCACTTCCGGCGCTGGTCTCCTGCTTCCAGCTGGGCGCGGTCGTCGCTCCTCGCCGCGCCGCTGCGCTCGCAGCCTCCTCGCCCATCGTTAATATGATCGAGACAGAGCAGAAGGCACCGAGCTTCCTGGATCGCATGCGTGGCGTGATCGTGAAGACTGAGAGCAAGAAGGAGGTGGAACCGGTGGTGGAAGACTCGAAGAGCATGATGCAGAAGGTCAAGGATGCGGGCGTTGCCGGCATCATCTCGTACATTTTCTGGGAGTGGGCCTTCTGGGGTGTGTCCGTGCCGGTCTCTCTTTTTGGCTTCTACGAGGTCACGGGCCACTATCCCGACTTCAGCAACAGCGAGGATCTTCAGAAGCTTGGCGCGGAGGCGTTCGCCTTCGTCAACGTCGCGCGCTTCGCCGTCCCGCTGCGCATCGGCCTCGCTCTCGGCACCACGCCTTGGGTGCAGGAGAACATCGTCAACAAGTTCCAGAAGAAGGACGCATGAGCTGGATGCGTCGTCGCACGACGTTCACGTGCTGGCGCCGGAGCTCATCTTTGTGCCTCCGTCCCAGAGAGACTCAGAGGACAGTCGCACGCACGGTGCGCTGCGGCTCTGCAGAGGAAAGTCATGACCCATAGTTCGTCAAGCGTGCAGGGAGCAGCGGTCTCGAGAAATCAGAGGCTAGACCGGGGCTCCAAAAGAAGTTAGTGCATCGCGACGAGTGGGTCTGTGCGTGTAGGGCTAGCCGATGAGCGTATCAGGTGTGTTTTGAAACCTTGAAGACGCTGCCAAAGAAAGCCCTGCGCACTGAGAGAAAACGAGCTTTTAATTATTAATATTAGATCGTCGGTACGTCGAAGATCGGTCGACCAGGTTAGGAACCAGGTGGACGGACTCTGGAGACCGTGGAGAGTGCGCGAGACGCACCCCCCTGGGGGACGGTCGGGAGTGCCGGCGGGGTGCTGGGAGCACACTGAGTCCGGAACACCCTGCTTCGCCCTGCGACGTCGACCAAGACGTCGACGAGCTCGTCGTCGGACGCGCGCGCGCCCGCGGGGCACGGCCCTCGGCCGATCGCACTTCGGCAGCAGCGCGACTCAGCCGCAGGGACAGGAGCACAACCCTCAACCGAACGTATCTCTCACCGGACAACCGCACAGTTCACTCCTCTCTCTCATTCTCGCGTCAATATTTGTCAGTGAGGATCGTGTGTAGAGAGTGAGCGGCGGGCGGTGGCCGGGCTCTCTGTCTTTCAAGTGAGCCGAGTGACCAAGGGGAGATCACGTCGGTCGTCGCAAAACGAAAATCGAACGAACGAACATCATTTGATCATCTACAAGTAAGAATACCACACAGAGCACAGACCACACTGTGCGGGTTCATACATGTATCCACACGTCCCTCGGACCTGCTGCCGACTGGCAGCACGCGGATATACACCTCAACCTACGGTTACTCTGCGCGCAGAGATACCCACCCAGCGGGCAAGAGTTTAAGTAAGGTATGATGCCCCAAAAAAGGATGTTCGCAACGCTCCGTTCGTTTCGTCACACCCGCCCCGCGCCCTCATTCGTCTCGCCGCAAATATGGCATGGAGCGCGGCGTGGAACGCCGTCAAGTATCCAACCTTTGATTCCCTCGCGTCTGCAGCCACAGCCCTTGGGGAGCAGGTGGCCACAACAGTTAACCAGTCTGAGATTCTATCTTCAATTAAGGACAACCTCACAGAGACGGCGGCACAACTCGCTGAGACGGCTGGGACAGCGGCAGCGGAGGGATGGCGTGTGGCCGAGCGCTTTCGGCTCGAGGAGCACATCACTGCGTTAGAGCAGGAAATCGAACGCATAAAGCGCAAGTGGGGCAGCGCATCGTGGGCATCAATGGACGCAGGCGACCTCGAATCTGTTCGTGTAATTTTTGAGCGTGCCAAGCTCACGGTGCTCGACTTGGAGGCGCAGATCGAGCAAGCACAGGCGGAACTGGCAAAGCTCTCCAAGGATGAGGAGGAGGAGGTACTTGCGCCACCACCACCGAGCGCCCCGCCGCCTCCAGCGCGGAGCCAAGTTCCGATTGCTCGCACGCCGTCGGTGACAATCGTGAGAACCTCCATCGAAGCCGACGACGCCGAGCCGATGATGCCTCGCGACCAGACCCCGCTCGCTGACGGCAAGGGCGGCTGGAAGACGAGTGCTGACGTCGGATCGAAGGCGCCACCGCCGCCCCCTGCGCCTGTGCAAGTGGCCACCATGGTATTCGAGGCTGGATCAGCGATCGAGAGCCCGACGGCGGATGGCTACTTGGAAGACGTGAGCCTCGAAGCGCCAGAGCCGCTTGGCGCCTCGACCGTCGACGCTGAGCTCGACGCGGCGCTTGACGCAGAACTCGACGCGGCGCTTGAGGCGGATCCGCTCGGGGGGGGGATGGTCTCAACAGAGCATAAGGCTGTGGATTGAAGCCAAGTGAGAGGCCAAGAGAGCGAGGGACCGGCTTGGGCTGCCTGCGCGGGGCATGAAAGGGAGAACCAATTGCCCGACGAGTGACACAGCATCTGGCCGCCGCCGGGATGTCCCTCTCCCTCTCGTTGCGTCTCATGGACGCGTCCCTCGAGACCGGCGCATGGCACGTGACGGCCTGCGGATGTGTGTCCCCCACCCAGCCTAGCGGTGGGCCGGTGGCGCCGCGTCCCGACAAGCCGAGCCCGAGCCCCACGGCGTCTGAGCTCACGTGGAGGGTCACAGTGGGCGAATCCCTGATTTTGCTGTGGTCAACGCCAACCTTTTGGCAAAAATATGAATATTCTTCTGCACTATATGTTCTTCTGCACCGGGGTGAAGCTGTGCCGATGCACCAGTGCTTGCACCTCCTGCAGTCCGAGTTCTAATTGTTGCAAGAGCGCTCCCCGATCTTCGGTCGGTCTGCTCGCCTCCAAGTACGCCCAGCGATACTGCTGAATGCTCATGCTGGGGGGGGCAGCACGGAGCCAAGATTCTGCCTCGATGAGCCGCTGCCAAAAGCCGACGTTGGGGCGTGCCTGCATCGCGCCAAGTGCCTCAGCAAGACTGCGCCCATGTTGCCGCATGAGGTAGAAGGCGGCAACGGCGCATGCAGCACATTGATCGTTGGCACTGAAGACGCACACACGCCCACCACTGCTCAGCGCGGCGTCGATGAAGTCTGCCGCAGCGTCAAGATGCTCATGCAACGGGGCGCTCAGATCATCGTCGATAGCAATGTGCATGCTCTCGTACTGTGGCTCCGTTGACCGCAGCGGCATTGGTCCGTTTACGGACACGTTGACGACGTGCGTGACGCCCAGGGCATCGAGAGCCTCCGGCGTGGCAGCAGCCGCCGAAGAGATGTGAAGCGCGACGTGCTCGTCGACTGCCGCGTGAATCGGCGCAGAGGACGCCATCGTCTTGCGTTGTCTCGGGCGAAACTTGATCGATCAAGGAGAATAGATACTCCTTGGTTCAACCTTAGGAAGGCTCACACCAAACCCACAAAATTTCGTCCAGAAGTCGTCCAAAGTAACGACCGATTTCACAAACGATGACGACCGATGACACGGCCCGCCGCCTCTTCGACGTCTCGTCGTCTCGAAACGATGGTCTGCCATCCGTCGTTCGTTCAGCTGCGACCACCAGCCTAAAGCTGCAGCCACTCGAGACGCAGACGACGATGGCCCCGGATCATTCGTCGGCCGAGGCGGAGCAGGCGCTGCGCGGGCTAGAGGCCGAATGGGCGATGCGAATGGAAGCACCCCTGTCGGCGCTAGCCAACCTCGAAGAGCAGGTCAGCCACGCAATTGATCTCGCGCGCGCCGCGCTGCCCACTGATCTGCGAACTGCAGCCGCCGAGCTTGAGCGACTGGCGAGCGGTGACGACGATGAGAGGCGAGTCGGAGTCCGGCGACGATAACCTACAGGTCGAAGAGCTCCGAATTTTAAGGTGTCGTCCATGTGTGGCTAGGGAGAGAGAGAGAAAGTGGTGGCGCCGAAACTTTGTCCAGTCTCGTACGTGATTTCTGGTAGCGGCTGTCTTCTGCGCGCAACGACTTGAGATTACTCTTAAACTCTAAGATGAGAACATTTTGGATGAGAAGAGTCAACGAGAACGAGTGCGGTGGCGCCTAAACTTTGTCCAGTCTCGTAACGTGATTTCTGGTAGCGGCTGTCTTCTGCGCGCAACGACTTGAGATTACTCTAAGTTGAGAAACAGGTGAAAGAGCAAAGACACCGCCCGCGCGCGACACCCTCCGGCTCCGCGGCGCACCGCCGGCGGCAGCGCGCGCACGCGACCCATCGCGCCGTCGGCATCCGCGTGGCCGGCGTGCATCGGCCAGCTCTTACGTTACGAGACCGAAAGGTCCGCGAAAGCGTTGTGTTGAACACTTTCTACAAAGCACAAGTTGAGTCTCGGTGACGCAATGTCGGACCCTCGGTAAGCATTTTCTTGCCCGCTTCTGCGCGCGCGCAAGTCTTCGCACGGAGCAGACGCAGTCACCCCACCCGTATTGCCGCAGGCACGGTGGTGCATACATTCCCATGGTTATGGAGTTGAATGATCCCAAGACCGCGATCGAAGCGAAGTGCAGTCCCAAGTGCGCTGCAGTCATGGACACTTACAAGGAATGCGCGAAGCGGATCGAGGAGAAGGTACGCGAAGCCAGCCGCGCGCGGCGCCCACAATCATTTGCATGGCGCGCGGGGCTCTCACGATCACCGACTCTTCGCTCTCCACAGGGCTCGGGCAACTGCGCTGGCTACATGATGGACTATCACAAGTAAGCGGAATGCAACCATCGCGTCGCAAGCGCGGTCTTGCGCCGCACCACCAGCTTGCCCCCCCACCCTCCCCCCTCATTCCTCTCTCCTCCCCTCCCTGCCGCTGCCTCTAACGCCTCGCGCCCGTGCTCAGGTGCATCGACAAGTGCTCGGTGAAGTATCTGATGAAGGAGTTGGCCTAATTAGATTAGGGCAAGAGCAGGGGCTGAGTCGAGACGGCCTGCACGCGCCCCGAGGCTGCCTCCCCGGCTGAGGCGCAAGGCGCAAAGGCCACACCGAGAAGCATGCGGTTGTGCCGCGCCGGTCTTGGGGCTAGCGGCACGGCAGCGTTGCTTCCCTCCCCGCTCGTGTCCGCCGACTCGCGCCGTCGGCTCGACGGCGCGCAGGGTACTACCGTTAAACACGTGAATACACATATGAAATGGACAAAAGTACGTCCCTTGAAGTTTCACAATACAAATCTGCGCGCTTTCACAGCCGGGCTAAAATTTACAGCTAACACGCCCGTCACCGGACCGTGGCCGGCGGTGGTTACGCGCGGTGGTCGCGAGAGACGGGTCAGACGAAGCAACCCCTCGCGCCATGCCTCGCGCCCGGGCCCTCGCGCAGAGATGCGGGCTAACACGCGGAAAGACGAAGCAACCCCTCGCGCCCGGGCCCTGCGAGATACGTCGACGATCCGATCGCACACGACAGGTGCCGCCCCGTGGTCCCCGACGCAACCCCGACTCCTCGCGCATCGGCCTCGCGCGTGTGGACGCCGCGTGATGCACCTTTTGTGTGCTCCTGACGTGGGATTGTTCAATAGGTGTTGCCCCACACGAAGCCGTTGGGCGACGGGGACGCGGACGAGGAGGTCGCCGGTTTGGGCGACGGGGGCTTGGACTCAGGCTCGGCGACAGCGGCTGGCGGTGGCAGCACAGGCGACAGGTCGTCACGTGGGTCGCCCGGCTTGGCCTTCACGCCCGACATGAGCGCAAACTTGATCGTGCCGCGCTTCTGCCCATGGATCATCAGAGGCATGACGAGCGCGCCTCGCAGAGTCGCTTCGCCAGAGCGGAATAGGCGCCATAGATTACGAGGCCGCAGCGCCGACAGGATCACTGCCGGCCAGAAGCGCCGCACACTCTTGGTCCAGTCGGCGGTGACGACGTTACGCAGCCCGTGGGTACACGCCAGGCGCACGTAGTCCGCCCCCGAGCACCAGCGAGGCAAGTAGTAGGCGCGGCTGATCCTGTCGAGCAGACGTTCCTCGGACGGCCGCAGGGTGGTCTCACCTGCCGCGAGGTCACGATGGCACCACGCGACGACAATGACGCGTCCGCCGGGCTTGCACACGCGCACGAGTTCCGATACGAACTTCTGCTTGTCGGGCATGTGCTCGCCGCTCTCCATCGACCAAACGAGGTCGAAGCTATTGTCAGGAAACGGCATCTGAAGAGCATCCGCCACGGTAAACTGGAGCCGGTCTCCGAAGCCCTGAGCCTGGCTGAGCGCGTTCGCGCGCGCCGCCTGCACGGGGCTGAGCGTAATGCCGACGCCCGACCCACCGTACGTACGTGCAATGTGCCGCGACGAGCCGCCGATGCCGCAGCCCACGTCGAGAACACGCACGGGTGGCACGCCCGAATCCACGCCTGCCCACGCGAGCGCCTCATCCACCATGTCGACCTGCGCCTGCTGGTGATCCTTGCGCTCGCCACCCTCAAGCCCGTAGTAGCCATGGTGCATGTGCTCGCCCCACACCGTCTCCCACACGCCGGAGGAGGCATCATAGAAGGACGCAATTCCCTTTTTGAGTGAGGCATCGACATCAGCAGCAGGAGTCGCAACGACCGCTTCGAGGGCTGCGCGAGGCGCCGGCGCGATGCGGCGGAGCTGCCCACGCAACGTGGCCCCGAACGCTTCCACCGACGCCGCGATCAGGAGGAGGATCGTCATTCGACACATCGCGACGATCAGAAGCGCCGAATTCGCGTGCCTCGCCCGCGCGCGCGCGCGCGCTCCCGCACACACACGTCTGTGCTTGCTCTGGGCCCTGCGTGCGTCGTGCCGACTGACGCGGTCTCCAATACCTCGTTGGGACGCCGGGGTTCGCGTCATGAACAATGTGCGCCTGTGGATAGAAGGAGTTGAAGGGCTGTACGGAACATGCGCTGTACTGTACTAGGGTCGGTAGGCACGATCTTGGTCCTACACTAAGGTCTTCGCGACCGCTCTCACCGGCCCGACATCTGGCTCGTCATGTCACGCGCGCGCGCATCTCCGCAAATCCCAGGCAGCCCGGCCTTTTCATCTACCGGGCGCCCGCATCATGCGGCAGTGGCGGCGCCGCCAGTTCTCAGAGCGCAGGTCGGGCGCTGTCTTGGGCGAGCGCGGCGGGATCGTCGCCGGTCGAGGAGCATGACGGCTTTAATCGAAGAGGTCGAAGGCCGCAGCCTCCTCCTCCTCCGCGGGCTCCGGCTCAGGCGCCTTGGCCGCGGCCGCAGGGGCAGGGGCGCCTCCCTTCGCCGCCGCCGGCGCCGGAGCCGCGCCGCCGCCTCCGCCACCGCCGCCGCCCGAGTACTTGTCGGGGTTGTCGAGCATGTCCTTGATCTTCTTGACCACGTCGAACTCGATGAAGCCCGCCTCGAGTGCCACCGCAACCACGTTCTTCGCCCCCTTGATGAACATGTGCGGGAACGAGGCGTCGTTGGGCAGATTGAGAGCAAGCGAGACCGCCGCCACGTTGCCGAGACCGTCGGACCACTTGGACATGAGCGTCTCTTCGGTGATCTTGAGCACGTCGGTGGGGAAGACGCCGCCCTCGTACACGTAGAGAATGCGCAGCCCGTACTTGAACGGCTTCACACCGAGCTTGGCGAGAAGCGCCGCCTCAGACGAGCCAACCTTCTGGCCAGTCTTGATCACCTCGACGTCGTTGACGATCTCAATGGAGCCCTTGTTGATCTTGGTGGCGATGTTGAGGGCCTGGAAGAAGGCGGTCTGGGCCGGGTCAAGGCCGGTCGGGCCCTTTTCGATCTTGCACCCGTTCGGCGCGATGACGCCAGCCTTGGCGGCCGCCGGCTTGACGAACTCCTTGACGACGTCCTCGATCTTGTCAAGGTCGCCGGTCGTGAAGATGAAACCGACGTTGCCGACCATGTACGGAATGATCGACTCCCACTCGGGGTGCGGATCCTCCGGATCCTTCTCGCACATGTTCCGGATGCACTTGCGGATCATGGTGTTCTTGCCAAAGACGAGCTCCGCCTTGCCGCGGAGGGCAATGCGGATGTCCGAGATCTGCTTCGAGCCGACGAAGTCCGCATCAACGATGAACGCGCGCGGGTACTTGTTCAGGCACTCCTCGAGGTGCGCAAAGTAGGCGATTTTCTTTGCTTTCGCCACCATGGATCCTGTCTTCGGAGTTGACCTGCGGTCGCACACGAGTCGATGCACAGTGCGAGTCAGCCGATGCGTAGATGACAAAAAAACAGCACATCGCTGCCAGCAAGCCGCTGAGCACCTCAGGCGCGCGCTGCGGCCACCGGTTCGGCCTGTGCGGCAGCGGTCGGCTTCCAAGGAGACAGAAGCATGGGCGACGTGCAGCCTGTGTACCTTTTTACGATTCACACCAAGCTCACGTAATCGGCGTGAAGTAACTTTCCTATTCCGACGAGAATCCCCAAGTTGTAGGTCACAGCTGACGTTTCTCATGGAGGCCCTTTTGTGGACAGCGCGCATCGTTGCATCGAGGGGGGCTGGATCCGTGGAGGCTAGTGGAATGCGCACTTAAGGCAAGTGGGCAGCGCAGCCGTGATCGGCCCGCGATTGAATTGGTGACCCGCGCGTTGAGAAACGCGAGGGTTGCCGAGGGAAGAGGGTACAAGGGCTCACAAGGCTGGCGAGCAGGGCTATCAACGCTGGGCTAGATTCTGGGCTAAGGCTGCCAGAGGGCATGCGAAAAGCGGCAGGGCCGAGAGAGAGTCTGAGCGGTGAGCGCAAGCAGCACAATCGGGCGCGCGCGTAACCGTGTGGGCAACTTACCTGATCGAGGTCAAGTGGGGGTTGGTCAGCGACGAGACATGCGAGAGCATCTTCTCTTTCTTCGCCTGCTCGCCGCCGGAGAGGATCTTCCAGAAGCGAAGGGTCTCATCGGCGGCAGCGGAGACGATGGTCTGGCCGTCGGGCGACTGGGCCATGTGCAGCACACGCGCAGTGTGGCCGGTCAGCTCAGCCGCCTTGACCATCGAGGGGTACTTCCACAGAATGAGCTGGTTGTGCGAGTAGCCGTGCGACGAGACAATCTCCTTCTCGTGCTTGGACCACTGCAGTGCGCACACCTGGGAGTGCGTGTCGATCTGGTTCAGGCACGCGCCGGTTGTCGCGTTCCAGAAGCGGATGCAACGGTCGGCCGTGCCGCCACCGCTCGCGAGCAGATTCTTCTGCCACGGGCACCACGCGATAGCCTTGACAGCGGCGCGGTGTGCTTCAATGCGGTGGAGCGGCGTCTCGCAGACGTTGGTCGATGCGCTCAGGTAGCGGTCATCCCAGATGTTGAGCAAGTTGTCGTTGCCGCCGGAGGCGAGCATCGTGCCGTTGGCCGACCACTTGAGGCCGCAGACCTCCTGCGTGTGGCCCTTGAGCGTGGCGGTCAGGTGCTGCTGCGCCCGGACGTCGTGCTGCACGATGCGCGCGTCGCGCCCGCCTGAAGAGAGCATCGGGCCGTTCCAAGCGAGCGCGCCGACGCGCTGCGAGTGCCCATCCATCGAGCGCAGCTGCTTCTTCTTCGCCACGTCCCAGATCTGGACCTTGTGGTCCGAGGTGCCAACGGCCATGTAGTGCCCCTGCTCGATCCAGCTGAGAGAGGTCACGTGCGAGTCGGCCGACGTCTCCATGAGCTGGTCGATCGAGCCGTCATTCGCGTTCCACAGGTAGACCGACGCGCCCAGCGCCACGCCGAGCACGTTCGTTGAGGACCAGTCGAGCAGGTTGAGGTAGTAGTCGTCGAGGAGCTCGGGAGCGTCCAGGATGCGCTCGGGGGCGTTCGGAATGTGGCGCGAGAACTTGCGTGGCTGCGCGCTCGCCTCGCGGTTCTGCGTGTAGAGCGCGCGCATCGACTGCTGGTGGTCCTCCGCGGGTTTGGGCGCCTTCTCCTTGAAGGCGAGCACCTTGGCTGTCCGGTCCTTTCCCAGGACCTTGGCGAGCTGCGAATTGTACTCCTCCTTGGCCGGCGAGGCGGTCACGACGTTGCCCGCGACGGAGCCGTTGGCATCGGCGTTCTCGGCGTTGGAGTCGTTGTAGAGCTCGTCGCGGGACACGTCAAGGTCCATCGCGGCGCGCCGGGGAAGGAAGCGGTCGCCCTTGGCCGAGGACGGCTGGCGCTTGATCTGCGGTGAGCCGCAGAGCACATCGAAGGTGGACTCGAGTGCGAGGTTGTTGGATGTCGTATAGTTGGTCATTTTGGTTGCTGTTGAACTCTTTGGTTCTGCGGGAGGGAAGGGGGCAAGCGCGCGCGACGGATGAGCGGAGGTCGGGTGTGACGGAAGCGCGAGCACCGTACAAGGCGAATCGGGCGGTCGCATGGAGATCGCGCGGATTCCGGGGGGTCGTGAGGCTATGGGCAGAAAGATGGTAGGCACGAGGGCGACTGGGCGGGTCGTGGGGCCGGGTCGCTGATGAGGCGGCGAGCGTGAGGCGGCAAGCGAGAAGCGCGTCGGCGAGTTGCACCTTTGGGTTTGGTTTGAAAATGTGCTCGGGGAGCTTGAAGCTCGGGTTCTCGACAAGTTTGTGATTACCCGGTCCCCAGATTTGTTGGTTTCTGTCCAAATCTGTCACGATGCAAAAGTGAGCCTTAGTGTCCGCTTTCAACCTTACTCATCCCTCTTTGCCCGTGCCCTCAAAACCCCGATCCATCCACGACCGCCGCACTCACGTCGTACACGAACAGCAGCTGGCCAGCGCCAACGGCCAGCGTCGCCAGGTAGAAGAAGTTGGCGTTGAGCTGCCGCTGCTCGACCCACGCTGCCAGCAGCGGCGCGCTCGCTGCGCCGCCCACGAGCAGCGCGCCGAGGGCGGCGGGCAGCAGCCGACTCGTTCGGCTCAGTACGTGCACATCGAGCTGTGAAAGGACGAATGCGACTGCAAGCGCTATGTCGGGCAGCGTGGGCGTCTGCGCCGTGGCCGTGAGCACGGCGGCGCACAGAGCATACGGCAAAAAAGGCGAAGGCGGCGGTGACGGCAGCGGCAGCGGGGGCCGCAGGAGCGTCGTCGTGGGCCGGAGCGTCGTCGTGGGCCGGAGCGGCGGCTTGAGGGTGCTCGTGGTGCTCGTGTTGCCCTCAGCACCGTCCTCGCCGCCCTCCTCGCCGCCCTCCTCGCCGCCCTCCTCGCCGCCCTCCTCACCGCCCTCCTCCTCGCCGCATGGCGAATGCAGAGCAAGGGTCGCGAGCGCAGGCACGCACAGCCGTGGAAGCAAGTGGAGCGCGAATGCAAACGTGGGGCGGTCGGGACCGAACGCAAGGCACATGAGATACCACCAGACGCCCACATTGGGCGCACTGTGCCACGGCCCGCCACGGAGCCACACGAGGAACGCACGCGCGGCGCCCCCGCCGGCCGCCGCGGCGCCTGGCGGCTCGCCGTGTAGAGTACCCCACACGACGCCGCATAGCGTCAGGCTGAAGGCGCAACAGCAGCGCACCGCGGACATGGTGCCACCAGCCCGGAGCTGGTGTCGATGACGCTGATGACGTCTGCCGCTTCCGCCGCCGCCGTCGTTGCCGCCGCCGCCGCCGCCACCGCCGCCGCCGCCGCCGGTGGCGGTAGCTAGGCACGGGGCGTGTGCGGCGAGCACCATGAGGGCTGGGAGCATCCACAACCAGTCAAGGGATAGGGCTGTCGCAAGCGCGAGGCACGCGCCCGCGACGAGAGCGTGCGCGTGGGCCGCTAGCCAGGCAGCGAGCAGCAGCAGCAGCCAGGGGCAGGGCGCCGTGCTGGAGGCGACGGCGGCGGCAAGATTTGGAGGAGAGACGAGAGGAGCGAGGCACGCGAGGCGACCGATGCCCAGCAGAGGGAGGGGGGCGCCATAAAAGGAGCGGGAGCTCGAGGAGGCAGTCGCACGGCGGAGCAGCAGCAGAAGGTGCACGCAACCCAAGTCGATCGCGAAGAGCGCACCGAGCGCCGCGCCCTCCGACGACAATGTGAAGAGCGATGGCAGCGGAAGTGAGGGCAGCGGAAGTGAGGTCAGAAGTGAGGTCAGTGGTGATGGCAGCGTGGGCGACATCCAGAGATTCGGAGGGCCCGCGCACGCGTCGCCAGGGAGCAAGCCGAGCGGCTTCAGGAAGGCCGCCTCACGCCGGCACGGCGCCGATGTTGCGGTGGTCACAAGCAGCGGGTGGTCCTCGAGCGCCGTCACATCCAGCCCCGAGGTGAGCATCACCGCCGTCCACCGCACGGCCGTGCCCACGACGAGCGCGACGCCGACGCCGACGGCGCCGCCTAATTGGCCTTCTTCCCCCCCATGTTGGCCTCTGCCGCCGCCTTCGCTTTGGACCTCTGCTCCCACCACGCCAGAAGTACGACTGGCAGGATGATGAACGGAAAGATCATAAACGCCGGAAGGGTCTGGCAAAGTCCGTGGCCTGGATATCCCAGGGGAAGGATCTTGTGGCATGGTGCCGTGAAGTGAACCTCGATGTAGTTAACGAGCTGCTCGCCAAAGTAGTTGTCGCCGGAGTTGGCCATGCGGCTTTTTGGACGAGGTACGGCGCGCTTCAGTGAATGGCGCGAGGTCTCTCGCGTGAGGCGTCTCCAAACATGATGAAAAGTTGCAAGGTTGGCTCTTGGGTCCCTTAACAAAAAGTCAGGTCGAGTCAGGAAGACACCGGAGGGAGACTTGCCCCCGGCCCCCCAGAAGCAAACAAAAGTTTCGCGCGCGCCATGTGCGATTCATGGGGTGTGTGCGGCCACAGTCACGCAGTCAACAGGGTATCTTGAAATCGGAGATATCCGCTCCTCATCTGAGACAGAGTGACAGAGAGGAGTTGCTCTAGTGAGTTGCCCCCGCCCCGGCAGACTCGAGACTGAGGGACGGGAGACCGCATGATCACATCTCGATCCCACGCACGCGAGCTCGGAGCTGCACGCTGCCAGCGCGCGGCGTGCGCGGCGTGCGCGGCGAGGCAGCGGAGTAGCCGATGGGTCGAGGAGGTGGTGCGAGTTGCACGGGCTCGTGAAAGCTCGAGATCGGGCGCGGCGGGTGAACGGCTGTGGGCGAGGGCGGCGAGGGCGGGCGTAGCTCGCTTGTCCCGGTGAGGAATATTTTAGGCGGCGCCGGCGTGTTCATGTCGACGCCGCCGCCGCGCCCACTGGCGGCTGAGAAGGCGCGCGCCGAGGCGGCGGCGACCATTCGGCTGGGCCTCTGCACGGGCGCCACGGCTGCTGCGTGGGCAGGCGCCACGGCGCGATAGACCCCACCGCGCGGCGAGAGCAGTGCGAGATTGGAACGCACGGGTGCAGCTGGCTCGGCCTTGGGCGTCGCCGCGGGCTCGAGCATCCTGCGGACGGCCTCAGCAGCGTGCCTCGAATCGACCTTCTGCTTGGCATCGAGCGCCTGCAGCGTGTTTCGCTGACTCAGCACCAGCCGCGACAGCCCCTCCTCCCAAGCGCCCCGGTGCTCCGAGCGCAGCCTCGCGACCTGTGAACGAGGGACGAGGTGTGAACGAGGGACGAGGTGTGAACGAGGGACGAGGCGCCGTGGTGAGCAGTTGCATGCAAGGCAGGGGGTAGGCAGGGGGGTCTCCAGCCCTCATTCGAGCAGCCGCGCGACCTTGGCAAGGAGCCCGCGGAGCTCGAGGTTCTGTTGCCAGCGCAGCACGTCGAGCTTCTTCTGCAGTGCGAGCTCGCTGAGCGTGGCGGCCTCCTCGGCGTCGCGCCGTGTCAGCTGCTGCACGCGCTTCGCGTACTTGTTCGCCTCGGTGAACTCCTCCGCGAGGGTGAGCCGCGTGAGCGTGAACTTGGCGTCCAGCGTCTCTTGCGCGTGGTGCGTGCGCTTAAACTGATCGTGCATCTGCGGGCGATGCTCGGCGATGAAGCCCTCGACGGCAGCCTCGTGGCGCGCGCGCAGCTCGGCGACCGCGCGCCGCGCGTGGTTGTTGAACTCCGCCATGCGCACAGTCCACTCCTTGTTGAACTGGCGCGCCTCGGCCACCTGGCCGCGCCGGAGGCCGCCGTGCTGCTCCCTCTTGAGCGCCTCGAGCGTCGCGAAGGCGCGGCGCTGCTCCATCTCGCGCACGTGGCGCGCGACCTCGCGGCCCTCGGCCGACGCGACGAAGTCGCCGCGGTCGATTGCGCGCTTCTCAAAGTCGCGGATGATCGCGAGCACGAAGCGGACGAGCCGCACGTGCCACTGCGCGCCGTTCTCGCCCGTCTGCGGCGGCATCTGCGCCTCGATGAGCTCGCGCAGGCATCGCTGATCGACGTGGCCCGACTCGGTCACGCGAGCGAGCGCCACGCGCGCGCGCTCCTCGGTGCCCACCGAGCAGATCAGCGCCGCGATGACGTCCTCCTCCGAGGCCCAGCCGCTTCCGTCGCGGTCGAGCAGCGGAAAGAGCGCCTCGAAGAGCGCGTCCGCCGCGGTGACGAGATCGACCGACGGGTCAAAGCGCTGCGGCGCCGTCGGCGGCGCCGTGGAGGGCGCAGCCATCGTGGCCTGCATTGAACAGCTTCGCAGCGTCGTTCACGCATGCAACGGAGTTACAACGGAGACTTGCGCAAATAGTCAAGTCAAGTCAAGTCAAGTCAAGTCAAGTCAAGTCAAGTGATTCAAAATGGCGGTCGCCTTTCCGCCGCCTTTGGTGCCCAACGCTGGCGCGAGCGATCGGGAGGGCAGATCTCGGCGCAACCGGCACCACTGGATAGCCCCGAGTCGGGGCATCATCCCCATCTTCTTGCTCTTGATCATCGCGGCGCACCGGGGCTTCAACATCGTGCCTTTTTCAGGAAGTCTACAGTACGGCAATGCAACACGGCTCCAGGCCGACGATGGGAGCGATCGGGGACATGCGCGATGGCTGTTCCGACGGGCCAAGATGTCGGTAGCTGGGCCTGGCGACCGCCGGCGCCGCGCGTCGAGCACGCGCGGCCTTTCTTCGACGAGTTTTGGCGTTTTGGGCCTGACAAGGGCACGTCAATCGATTTTGGCCAGGCAACAAGGGCGGCTGATACTGCGGCGGCAAGAGTGGTCGAGGGCGTTTCTGCGGTGCGCGCCACAGCACCCCGTCTCACGCATGCGCGCGCTCGCGTCATACAGGTGTGTCGTTGACTGCGGCGCGAGAGGCAGACGGGTGGCGGGAGCAGCAGAGGGAGGTGCCTGCAGGGTGTGACAGGCAGGACGGCGACGGCGCGGGCGGCAGAAGCAGCGAGGCTCGACGAATGCTCGAGGGCGACGACCGGCGGCGGATGACGCGAGCGGGAGTTGAGTTGATCTACGCGAGAGAAAGGGTATCCTTACCGCGTTGCTCACGCGACTGCAGCGAGGGCTTGATCTCTCGTGCTGGTCTTCTCAACAAGCGTGACGCGGCACCGACCGGCCTCGAGATCCTCGGTCGAGGCGCCTATGTCTCCCTCTTTCTCTCCCCCAATCCCCCCATCTTATGCTTGACGCCACGGTCGATCTCGAGCCGATTTCCTCTTCGGCGTAAGAGTGGCGCTCATCGGCTCGAGATCGGCCCGTTACTTCTCACCTACTTGTTCTCCGAGGGCACGTATGTCAGCATTTATGACGTGTCGCCTCTAGATGGATCCCCCTCCGCCATCTCCATCGACTCCCGTCCTCCACTGCTGGCTTCCGGAGCACATTCGATAGGCTTCCGTATGGTTGTCTGTTGTTTATGTATAGACTTGACTTGACTTGACGCAAATACATGTTCATGTGGTGGGGGGGGGGGGGAAAGGGGGCCCCAGAAAGTCAGTCAGTCAATTATGTCGCGGATCCCCCGCGCTCACCACACTCCGTCTCAAAGGACGGCTCCGCCCCCATCCTCCAATCTGTCATCAGAGATCAGTCAGTCATGCTCTCGACAGGGCGCTTTCGCGTACTGCCACTGCCTGCCGCCGCAGCGCCGCAGCGAGCCGCCGCCGACGCAGCCGTACTTCAGCTTCGCTCCCTTGAAATGCTCTTCGGACACCCACGGCTCGAGGTGCGCCGCAAAATCTAGGTACTAGGTGGAACATGCCTGCCCGTGCTGCGCCCGCCGCCGCCGCGATCACCTCCGGTGTGCTCGCCGCCATTGGCATGTTCTCACACGCGACCTCGATCACGAAAGACACGCTGAGGCCCTGCGCGCCGCGCAGGCCGCCGCCGGGTCGAGCAAGCCGTCGGCCGCCATCGTGGAGTGCTCGCCATCAATTTTGATTTTGGGCTCGACCATGCCGGGCTCGTTGCGCGCGCGGGCGCGGCGTCGGGGTTCGCGAACGGCTCGAGCGGAGAGGCCGAAACCGGGTCTACGAGCTCGGCGGGCGGAGCCGGATCGATTTGAGCCATACGAGCTCGGCGGGCGGAGCCGGATCGATTTGAGCCATCGCGGAGGCCGGGCGCGTAGCGGGGTCGAGGACGGAGGGGGTCGACATGGAGCTTGGATTTTGATCGTTTTCCCCCCCAAAAGTTTCCCAAATGTTTCCAAAGTTTCGAAACGGTTTTGGAAACGGTTCCGGAAACGATCTGGTGAGTGCATGCAATATGGTAACCTAGGCAATGATTGAATCCGAGGCCACGGGGCACTTTCTCTCGACGTTCTTCTGGGACACCAGCCGCGTGATGGAGTTCGCGAACGGCTCGAGCGGAGAGGCCGAAACCGGGTCTACGAGCTCGGCGGGCGGAGCCGGATCGATTTGAGCCATCGCGGAGGCCGGGCGCGTAGGGCGTAGCGGGGTCGAGGACGGAGGGGGTCGACATGGAGCTTGGATTCTGATCGTTTTCCCCCCCAAAAGTTTCCAAAATGTTTCCAAAGTTTCGAAACGGTTTTGGAAACGGTTCCGGAAACGATCTGGTGAGTGCATGCAATATGGTAACCTAGGCAATGATTGAATCCGCGCAATGAACCCCAATGTGCGCCGTTCGCGCCGTACGCGCAACGCGCTGATTTTCTGGAAGTACCGTGGTGGGGGACTCCAGCACCATCGTATCCACGCCAATAAGTTCCATGGCCGACCTGCTGAAAACGGAAGGTCAACTGTCGTGATGTAATCGCGGCCAACCGCCGATCCATTCCGCGGCAAGCACGGGTTGATCACTTTGGCGTGGAAGTTGTTCGCGGCGCCCGGCCCCACGATCACGATGTGCGGATGTGGAAACCGTGAAATATGTGCATCGCCGAGTAATGGCTCGCCATCACATGCTCAATAGGTGCACGGCGCACCGATGAGATGTCATCCACAACAACGGCACCTGGCGCCTTGGCCGCTTTCTGCCATCTTCTGGCGTGAACGTCATAGGCGCCAACGATCCTCCCTCCAAATGAGGCACGTCCGTGCAAAAATGGCACAGTATTCCGCTCTGCCAATAGACGTCCACGCAGCCCACCGTCGCCACGGCTCAGACTGATCCAGTGTCGCATACTTGTAAATCATGCTGTTGAATCGAACACTGGTGGGGGGAGCCGACGCGAGCAGACCATCCGAACTCACTGATCACTTAACACGACACAAGCGCGCTGGAGTGTGATCGACCTCTTGACGGAACTGGTGGGTGCGAGAGTCCGCAACGCAAGGATAGTCGAGAAAGGGCTCGGAGCTCGCCTGCGCGCTCGGGTAGGGCACGCAGCCTTAGCGCGCGTACGCGCAGGGTGCGAGGGATGGAGCACCCTCGCGGACCCGTGGTGGCGGTGGACGTGCCGAGTGGCTACGGTGCCCAGGGGGGGGCGCTTCCGCCAGAGGACTTGTCGCCTTCAGCCGCGGGTTCCCGGGAAGCTGCTCTGCCGGGAATGTGGCCAGCGCCGCCCGCGGGCCGGCTGCCTGGCTGGCAGCAGGAGCTTGGAGTGCTCGTGGGCCTCGGCGGCCTCGCGCCTGCGCCTGCTCCCGAGGTCCTCATCCCGGCACCGCCACCGCCTGCCTCACGGGAGGCACGCCAGCGCAAACAGGCCGAGGAGCGCATGATCTGCGGAATGTGGGCGCAGACGGGCTCATGCGCATACGGCTCGCGCTGCCAATTTGCGCACGACCTGAGCCCGGGCCGCGCGCCGAGCAACAACGGCAGCGTCTCCCCGACCGACGAGCAGCGCGCAGGCTCGCCTGAGGGCTCGCCTGCTGGCACGAGTCCTACTAACAGCTGGCCCACCATTGGCGAGGCAGCGGCGATGACCTTGGGCAAAAAGGCACCAGCCGCGCAGCAACCGCAGCCGCCGCCGCCGCCGCCGCAAGCAGCGGCTAGGGGCACGAGCCAACACCTGCGGAGCTCGCCGCTCGCCGTCGGTGCGCAAACGCCCCTGCTGCGCGCGCTTGCATGAAGGCTGTACATTGCAACAGTACATGGGCGGACAGTCGAGCACTCACCACTGCTTGTGCCGACATCGTGCCGGCCGCATGCATGACGCGCGCCATACGGCCGTCCTGGTTCCCTCGCGCTGCCTGCACGCTGCACCCTCTGTCCCCTCCCCCGCTCTGACCCATGTGCCGGCCCTTGCTTTGACACTCCTGTGACCGCAGACGAATTGCCGCCCGGTCCGCTGATCGGCAACCTATCCTCGCAGCAGCATGCACTGCCGGCGTTCAAACCGCCCTCGCCGCCGCAGATTATGCAGCAGCCGCCTCCGCCACCGCTGTTACCCGGGCAGCCGCCTCCGCTGCCCCCGCTGCCCCCGCCGCAACAGGCTACTCCTCGGGCCACGCACCCGCCGCAGTCGCTGCCGCCGCAGCAGCAGCAGCCGCAGCAGCAGCAGCAGCAGCAGCATCAGCTGCTGCCACCTCTGCCGCCGCCACCGCCTCCGCCCCCCCCGCCCCCCCCGCCGCCCTTGCCACAGCAGCCGCTGCAGCCGCCACCTCCACCAACCTCGTTGCCCAACGCGATCGCCACTAGAACGATGACGCCGCCGCCGCCGCCGCCGCCCCCGCCTCCGCCGCCACCCCCGCAGTACCATGCGGCGCAGCAGATGGCGAGCACTCAATTGACACAGCTACTGACCCCGCAGGCCATGGCGCAGGTTCAGCAGCTCCTGGCGGCGCAGGCGGCGCAGGCGGCGCACCTGCTGCAGCCGCAACAGATGGCCCAGCAGATGGCGATGCTGCAGCAGATGGCGCAGCAGATTAACGCCCAGGCGCAGCAGATGACGGCCGCGCAGCAGCTTCTCGCGCAGCAGCTTGCGCAGCAGCTCGCTCAGCAGCAGCAGCAGCAACAGCAACAGCAGCAGCAGCAGGTTGCGATGGTGCAGCAGCAGCAGCAGCAGCAGCAGCAGGCACAAGCGGCGGCGGTGCAGCAGCTGGCAGCACAGATGGTCGCTGCCGCCCAGCATCTGCAGCAGCAGTCGCAGCAATCGCAATCGCAGGCACAGACGCAGCAACAGCAGATGGCAGCGGCGGTCGCCGCTGTCCATGCCCATCAGCAGCAGCAGCAGCAGCAGCAGACGCAGACGCAGATGCAGACGCAGACGCAGACGCAGACGCAGCAGCAGACGCAGCAGCAGACGCAGCAGCAGCAGCAACTCGCAGCTCAACAACTCGCAGCTGCGGTGGCGGTAGCAGCGGTGGCACAGCAGCACCAGCAATTGCAGCCGCAGCCGTTGCCGATTCCGGCCAGCGTGAGCCATCAGGCAGCGGCGCCGCCCCTCTCTTCGGCCCAGCCTCCACAGCCGATGGCGCCGCCGCAGATTCTGCAGCCACACTCGCTTCCGCAGCAGCAACAGCAGCAGCAGCAGCAGCAGCAGCAGCAGCAGCAGCAGCAGCAGCAGCTCACGGCCGCTCTGCCCGGCATGCCGCCCTTGCCACCGGGGCCACCCCCTTTGGCGATCAAATCGGTGCCGGCGCAGTCGCAGCCGCCGCTGCCTCCTCAGTTGCCTCTGCCTCCGCAGCCGCCGTTGCCACCGTTTTCACAGCAGCATTCACAGCAGCATTCACAGCAGCAGCATTCACAGCAGCAGCCACCGCTGCCGCCGCAGCCGCCCCCGCTCTCGCAGCCGCCCCCGCTGCCGCCCACCCCGCCGCCGCCGCCCACGATGCCGTCCGCTGTCATGGCGTCAACGACGATGATGACCCCGCCGCTGCCGCCCAACCCGCCGCCGCCGCCGCCACGCAACCCCCCGCTGCCGCCCACGCCCCCTCCGGCGACTTCTCTAGTGGCGCCGCTCCCGATCTATCCTCGGCGGGCGACCACTCCAGCCGTGTCAGTGTCCCCGCCGCAGCCGCCGCTTCCGCCGCTGCCGCCGTCCAAAACGCCGGCGACAACGCCTGCGGCGACGGCGGGCGTCCTTGCGCAGCCGCTTCCGACGCTGCTCGGCATGCGAGCGACTCCAACGCAGGGGGCGCTGCCAACGTCCCTTTCGACTGGCTCGATGACGAGCCTGCGGCCGCTCTCGGCTGCAACGTATGACCCGTCCGTGTACGCGGCGCCGGTGGCCCTGATGCCGCCCTTGCCGGCTGAGCTTGGCGCAGGCTCGGCCCCGCGCGCAGGGCTGATGACTATCTCGGCGTCACTCGAGGGAGCGATGCCGCCTGCGCCGCAGGCCGCGCCGCCACCGCCGCCGCAGCCGCCGCCGCCGCCGCAGTCGCGCCCGATTTCGACGCCACCGCCCCTGCCGCCCTCGCCCCTAGGCAAGGCCGCGTCGCCGCCCCGCGCCGCCGCGGTCACCACCACCCCGCCGGGAGGCGGTGCAGGCGCTACGGCCACGGCTGGCACCGTCACACCGAGCGGCGGGCTGCAGCCGCGTCCCCCCTCTGGACCTCTCCCGACCCCGAGCGCCAAGGGCGCGCTGCCCGCCACTGCGCGTGCGCTCGCGTTCTCGCCGCTGAGCGCGCTGCTCGGCAACGGCCCTGACGGCGCCCCCGCCGTGCCCGCCGCGCCGACGCCGCCGGGCAAGATCCGGCCGCCGAGTGCTCACAAGCAGCTAGTGGACGGCGCCCACGGGGCCTGCAAGATTCCTTGGTCGACCCACTGGTCAGAACGGCCTAGCGACGGCGGATCAGCCGCGGAGGAGCTCGCAGGCCACGAGCTCGCAATGCACGACAGCTTCGGTCTGGAGGATTCGGCACTGCTGCGCGACCTGTCTGCGCTGCTCTGCGACGATCCCAGCCTCGACTTTGACTGAAACTTGGATTGGCCTGAAAGGACTTTGCCCCCGCGGCGCCGCGAGAGGCGCCGTGGCATGATGGCCTCATGCTGCATGATGAGATGATGAGAGATGATGAGAGGCGCTGTGGGGCGCGCTGAGGGGGGCGCTGCCAGTGCGGGGCCCTAGTACGAAATGGCCTGCTTGATTGCCTACGTTTTGGTGGACATGGACATGGGTGCTGTTGCGTTTGCTGTGCTGGCATGATGCAGAGTTTGCATGACGACCTGCTGTTGGACATGATGCGACGAGTGCTGCTAAAACCGCTCTGCGAGGGTGCGCGCGTGTGCGCGCGTGCGCTCTCGAAGGGTTGAGTCGTGTGTGCGATGATGGCGTGTGCCGGCATGACGAGCGTTGAGCCGAGGACGTGGCGAGCGAATGGAGATGCGAGGAGACGATGTTGCGTATGTTGAGACGTGAGCGCGAGGAAGGACTAGGATACGGATCGTGTGTGGAGACCGGAGAGTGCACGGTGCCGTGCTACGTAGTGTGGCGCGTGCGGGAGTTGGAGTACTATTGGAGGAGCTGTTCGTTTTTCCGGATCCGATCGAGGTCGGACGCGTCGTTAATACGTTCTCGCGGGGTCAGCAATTCCGTGCCATCGGGGATTCCGATCCACCTCGGCCAGGCCAGGCTCCCACCGCGCGACCGCCGGCCGCCGTGCGCCGAGACACGCGTCCTCCGCGCCCGCGGGCGTGCAGGCGGTGGGGGTTCGTTGCCGCCGAGCGTAACGATTACGATCAATGGGGGCGTCGGGCTCTCTCGGTCTCTGTCATCTGCAAAGCGTCGATCGTGTGTGTCATCAGCCAAGGCCCAAGCGTGTAGCGTCAATCAGACAGTGTACCGGTAACTGAATCGTCAAAAATTGCGGAAGGGATCCTTCCTTCGCGGCTTGCGTCGCAGCCAGCGGGCGAGGACGAGCAGAATGGCAACGATCGAGACCACAGTGAGAGCGAGCTTCGCACGACGGTTGCCGTGCTGCTCCTCCTCCATCAGCTCGTGCTCAGCTTCCGCGGCCGCCACGGCCGCATCGCTCGCCGCTCGCCCATGAGGGTGAGGCAATAACGACAGGTGGTGCCCGCCGTGAGGTCTACCGTCTTGAGGGATCGCCAACTTGCCGACATGAGCGTCATGAGGCAACGTCAGCGTGCCGTGCGGCGCCGCCGCGTGCAGCCTCAACGCGTGCGCCGCCGCGCCCGCCGCACCCACTGCGCCCGCCGCGCCCACCGCGTCCGCCGCGCCCGCCGCCTCGGAAGCCCAGGAGCGTTTCGCGCGCTCCTCTTCGAAGACTTTTCGGATGGATGCCGTGCGCCGCGCCTCGGCTGCAGCGTCCCGATCGTGAGCCACCTTGGCAGGTGCGTGCAGCCCGCGCCCAGCCTGCCGCTCCAGCCACTCCGGCACCTTGCCGGGCGCGTACTCGCCTCTGTGATGCTCTGCGACGAGCCGCAGCTCGTCCTGGAGCGACCCGGAGGGTTGGGGTGCGCGAGAAGGCGAGATGGCGTCGTGGTGTACCGCGCCCGGACCCGCCTGAGCACCCGGCGCATGCAGTGCCCTCGACGTGCGCACGTGCCCGGTGATGGGCGCCGGTGCGTGCGAGGGCGAGGTGCTTCGCGCGTGATACCTGTCGGCGAGTGGCTTCGGGGCATGCGAGGGCGAGAGGAGCCCGTGCGCGTGGCTGATGGCCGGCAAGTGGAAACCGTGAACGGGCGCCACGTCATGGCGTGTGTGCACGGGCGCCAAGTGATCGCCCGGCGCAACATCGGTATGCACGGTCGCGGGGGCGATTGAGGCGCCAGCCATTCTCTGTGAATGGACGGGAGCGATATCGGTGTGAATGGTGGCGGGGGCTGCGCCGCCTCCAGTGCCCGTCGCCCTGGCAGTCGCTCTCAAAGCCTCCTCGTCTAGTCCCGCTACCTTGGACACCGATGCCTTCGCCACCGCTGCTGCCTGCTCCGCCGCCGCCGCCGCCGCCTGTTCCACCGCCGCGCTTGGCGTCCCCAATTGCTGGTTTGTCAACTTGAGAGCCTGCAGGCCGCCCATTGCCTTGGCCAGGCGCGAATCCGCCGCGCTCGCTACCACCGCTACGCCCAGCTGCTGCCCTGCCACGCCCGTGGCGGCGCACCTGCAACATGATGAGAGAGGCAATCAGAGGCCATCAGAGGCCATCAGACAGGCACGGCTCTAGTGGCGGCGCACCTGCAACATGATGAGAGAGGCAATCAGAGGCCATCAGAGGCCATCAGACAGGCACGGCTCTAGTGGCGGCGCACCTGCAACATGATGAGAGAGGCAATCAGAGGCCATCAGAGGCCATCAGACAGGCACGGCCCTAGTGGCGGCGCACCTGCAAAATGATGAGGGAGGCAATCAGAGGCCATCAGAGGCCATCAGACAGGCACGGCTCTAGTGGCGGCGCACCTGCAACATGATGAGGGAGGCAATCAGAGGCCATCAGAGGCCATCACGGCTCTAGTGGCGGCGCACCTGCCGCACGCGAGAGGGCACGCGCCGTTCATGAAGCCTTGATTGAGCTCACACTGCTCATCGAGAGCCCACTGCCAGCACATGGGCTGCGAGTCCTTGCAGCACGCTGCGGCGCTCGCTCCCTCGGGGCACGGCGCCTCGGAAGGGCGGGTCGTCGGCGGGCACGCGACCGCGGCCGCCGCAGATCCAGGCGCGCAATGGGCAGACGAGTGATAGAACTTGCAGAACCCAGCATTGAGCGTATTCACGACGTAGCGCATGGCCTCGTGGCGCGGCAAGCCGTTGCCTGCGGGTGGCGGGCCGAAGAATAGGCCCTTACAGCTGAACAGGTCGAGTTTCTGGTACGACATCTTGTTCCAGTTGTAGCTGCTGTCGATGGTGAAGTCGATGCCATAATGGAGGATGCGGGGTCCTTGACCGCTATCCTGCACTTCGCCCGGGTAGCGCACGATGCCCTGCGTGATGATGTGCTCGACGCCGGCGAGCGCGGCACCGAAGGCGTACCCGTACATCTCGGAGATCCACGGCGCCTTGCCAAACTCGACGTACACGTCACCAGTCGGGATGTTGTGGGGTATCGAGCCGTTGATCGACCAGTAGCGCTGCGGCTCCAAGCGCACGCGGCCGCAGTACTCGAGCCACAGCGGCGCGATGCGCTTGAGGTCGTCGCGGTGGAAGATGTGGTACCAGCCTACAGGCTTCGCACGCGGCACCGCCTCTGCCGGCAGGAACTCGGCCGCCATCCCGTTCGAGGTGCCGATCATGTACGGGACGTACTCTGAGACGACGACGCCCTTACGGGCGCCGAGCGCGACAGGGTCGATGGGCCGGCGTAGCACCATGTCGGCGTCGATAAAGAGCACAAACTCCTCCGAAAAGTTGGCCTCGCGCGAGAAGTGCATCACCGACGCGGGCTTGTTGTAGGAGGCAGACGTGTCATTGTTGAGCGGATTGTGCCGGTAGTTGGGGTGCACGAACGTTGGGCCGAGGTCAAGGCCCTTGTACTTCTTGAGGTCCTCCTGAGAGCATGCGAGCAGCCGCGTGATGCTGCCGCGCATGCCTGACACCCGGAACGACTCGTACACACCCGCCGTGAACCAATCAAACTGCTTATTATTGCACTCCGAAGTGAACACGGTGTGTAAGTTGCGAGAACCACGCCCATGCGCTTCGTCATCAATTTGCTGGCCATGGCTAGTTGGGCCTAGTAGGTAATCTTGTGCGGAACCGAGCAGGGCGAAGAAGACGAGGGTCACCGTCATCGGGGCCGATGACGGCGAATCGCGAAACCCGAGTGCCTGTGGGGAGAGCTCTCATGCGTGGTGAGCACGCACGCGCTCTGGATTTGAAAAGTACAAGACCTTATTAGAGAGATCTGGGTCGCTTCTCCTGGCCTTCCACACAGAATGTCGCGCATGCTGGTCGTTGTGTTCGCTCTTCCACTCGTGTCTGCATACAGCCTCAACCGCCTGCAGCCCAAACCCTCGCCGATCAGCGGCTTTGCGGTGATACCAGTGCCCATCGACCGGCTCGTCGCACCTGGCCAGCACACAACCATGCACGTGTATGACAAGTCCTCGCTGGAGGTGTTCCAGCACGCTCAGGCCTATAGTAACAGCACCTACGGGCAGGTGGTGCTCGATGATTCCGCCATGCGCGAACGGCGCTTCGCCGTGATGCCCATTGGCTCGCGCATCAAAATCCTTTCAGTACGACCGTCCACTCATGTCGACAAGTTCGGTGGCTCCTCCGCTTCGCTCATGGCCGAGGTGATCGGCATCGGGCTCCTTGAGCCCGGCGAGGTCGTGCAGAAGATGCCTTTCATGACCGTGCAATGCAAGGACGATGACGGCTTGCTGCTAACGTCAGAGGACGGCTGCTCGCTTTTGGACGTGGAGGGAGATGCGGCGCTCGCCGCGCTTGAGCAGAGCGCCCTACTTTGCCAAAGCCTGGACGGTGTAGCCAGCTTCAAAGGCCCTCTAACGCAGGCGAGCGAGCGCGAGGCCGCGGCCACGCCCTTCGCAAGCACCGGCGGCGGCGGCGGCGACGACGGCGCCGCGGCGGTCGCGGCGACGTCAGCCTGGTCACTCTCCGACTGTGTAGGCCGCGTCCTCCGCCTGCGCGGCTGCCTCGCGCCTGCGGACGATAGCCGACGAACGCTCGCCGCGCTGGCCGCCACGGCGCATCTGCCCGGCGAGAAGCGCTTCGAGGCGATGAAGCTCACGACGCTGGGCAAGGGCAGCGGGCCTGTGATCGAGTATGTTTCCGCCGAACTCGCATTCGAAGCGAAGCGACGGCTAGCGCTTAAGGCGATCGGAGGCGCTTTCGAGGGCGCAGAGGGCACCGGGAGCAGTGAATGAGGACCATAGTTCATGATAGGACGCCCATACTGAGACTTTGAAAAACCTGAGACGAACCGCGAACACACCCGCTCACACAATGACGAGCGGGCCGGTTCGCGGGCTGAGACGCGCGGCAGACGGCCGGGCTCGCCAGCGGCCGGCGGGCACGCGCCCGCCCCGGCGCACCGCGCATCCGGCGCGCGGCGCCCTCTGAGTGCGTGCGGCCACATGCGCTTGGATGCAAGAATAACCGGACACGCATTGTCGCTGCTTGCGGCGGCACCCGCGAGATCAAGCGAGATCAAGGCACGACCCCTTGTGCACACCCTCATGCCGCCTAGAGTGGCATCCGATTCAGCGAGTAGCGCTGCGTGGCGGAGGCGGCCGCGCGTCCACCTCCCTCAGCGCGCGGAGAATAGTATCCGGGCCCGGGCGTAGCGGCGGCCGCTTTGGTGACGCCACCCAGGTTGCGCACCGCACGGGACTCGAAGGAGGCCGAGCGGCGCAGCCCTCTCGGCCCCGTCCGACTTGTGATTGCATCGCGAATGGGTTGCGCGTGCTCATATTGGCCAACTCCCGGAGTCGCGGTCGCCCCTTGAAGCTGGAACGGAAGCTGCGTACGTGCCGAGGTGGAGGCGAATGAGGAGCGCGCGAGGCTCGAGCGGCGCGGCGAGCCCATGCCATCCTTGCCTTCGTACGCACCCGGCCCGGGAACGTGCAGCCCTTGCGACTTGAAGCGCGTCGAGCCAGACGAAAATGATGCGGATCGACGCAGCGGCCGCGGCGTCCCTATTTTCAAGGCGTTCGCGACTGCAAACGCGCCGCGTTGGTAGTGCGCATCCGCGTAGGCATGCGGGCCGTGGCTGAGCGTCGACTTGGGAGCCATTCGTCTCGAGCGGTCCGCGAACGACGCCGAGCGACGCACGCCGCTATCACCGATACCTGGGCGCTGCTCTTTATATCCTCCGGGACCTGGCGTGAACACACGAATGTCGGTCAACGGGAGACGTCGCTCAGCAGACGACGGTAGCATGCCACTCGTCGCGGAGGCCATCGAGAGCCGCTCCATCCCCTTTCCACCATAGGCGCCTGGGCCCGGCGTGCTGTGGCGCGGGCTGCCGTAGTGGCCAGACCCAAACCGAGGAGACGTGAAACCCATCGCGGAGGCGCCCTTGGCGGGAGCGCGGCTCACGTCGCCCCTGGTGCCGCGGAAGTCGGCCGCGCTCGAGTTCTGGTACGCTGTGGGGCCCGGCGTGCCCAGGTCCGTGCCGAATGGAAGCCGACGAGACGAGGAAGAATGGAAGGAGGCGCACTTGCCAGAAGTGATGGCACCGGCGCTGCGCGACGCGGTCGGATCCGTCGGTGTGTACGCGCCTGGGCCCGGGGTGGGCATTCCGCGCGGGCTCATGCGTGCCGACGTCGACACAAACGCCGCCGACGGCCGCCCTGCGTGCCCTCCGTGAAATCCGCCGACGGGCGTGAAATCTGCCGCCTTGCGGGGTTTTGCGAAGCGATCGACCGACGAGGCGAACGCAGCAGAGCTCTTGGAGCTCGGCGCGCGAGGGCTCGAAATGGAACGAAAGTGGAGCGGTCCGTCAGCGTAAGTGGCAGGGGAGGGCACAGGCACATCGCCGTGGACATAAAAAGCGTTCCACGGCAGCTTGCGTGACGACGAGGAAGACGCGAAAACTGCACTCCGAACAGGTGCGTCCCCCGCTTGGGACCCCGCCATTGACATATCGGAGCCGAATCGGCGGAGCGGCGGAATGCACTCGCGGAGACGTTTCAGGCCTTCGAGCAAAATCTCAAGATCCCACAGCCCCGCGGAAGTGTTTGCTCTTTTTACAGTCTGTTCGGGTTTGATTTCTTGTTGGGGCAGCTGTGGACATTCAGGTTTGGGGCCGCCCCGCACCTGCAATCGGCCCCTCGCGCAAATTCAACGATTGACGCAGAAGCAAAACGCTGGGGGGGGAAAGCACAATTTCCTGCGTCCTTCGGACTCTCGAGTCTCGACTTGACTTGACTTGACTTGACTTGACTTCGCGTTTCGGGTCTTTCATTCGAAGTGGTCTTCTTCGCTGTCCATGCCGCGATACAATTCATTTCGGGAGGACTCGAGTCGAGAGGACGAGAGCGAAAGCTCTACCAACACCGTTCCCGAGCCGACCTCCAATCCATCACCATCCAAACCATCACCACCACCCAGGTACGACTCCAGCCAGCGGATGGACAAGGCCATCAGTCTGATGAAGGCTGCCCCGCCACCGACGGCGCAGCCATCGCCACCGGCGCAGCCAGCGCCAGGATCTGCGCCACGGCCGGGTGTGCCGCCCGCAATCAGCAAGTTCGACTCTAGCCAGCAGCTCGACAAGGCGTTGGCACTTAGCAATCAGGATGTAGTAAGTAATAAGTACAAGTAAGTAATCGAAGTAAGTACACGCCAGATGGCAGCGTACCCTCAGGTGGCGAGGGTACCCAGGCGTACAGAGCGTGTACGGTGTTCTTAGCAACCAGAGTTGATGTCCGCACGCGCCTTTTATCTAGACTCGCGTCACGCCGTTCTGTGTCAACCTGAACCGTGCCACTTCCTCAGGCTCTATTGTGAAGGGCAGCCCCGCGGGTGGCTCGCCGCGCTCGCCCAGCAGCGTGACGTAGTACTGCATGCGCCGCCGCTTGGCCTTGTGGGCCCGGTGGGCGCCGCCGCGGTGCCACAAGGTCGTGTCGTACAGCAGCACCGCCCCTTTGAGCAACGGCAGCGCCACCGGTTTTAACGTTGAGGGCCGCTGCGCCCCCGCCGCGAGCGAGACAGCCATGAAGGCGGCGTTGGCGTTGGCAGAGTGGGCGAAGGTGCCCGGGAAAATTTCGAGAGGCCCCATAGGCGCTGTAACCTCCATCGCCCCCACTTGGCACTTGAGTGCACGCGCCTCCAACGGCCAGTGAGCGCCGTTTGTGTCTGAATGAATTGGTTGGGCTACAGCGCCAGGCGCCGAGACGAGCATGCCGCTCTCCACGAGGCGCAGCGCCACGTCGCCGCACTCGCCAGAGCTTGTCCCCAGCAGTGCTGCGCACACGAGAGGGTGGAGTACTTGGCCAACGGCTCGCAAGGCAGCGAGCACCGAGGGGGCTTGCAATGAGACGGCGAGGTGACGTCGCCGATGCGGCGCGAATGTGCTGTTGGTGGTCTCGTAGGCCGCGCCCGTTGCTCCCGTCGAGCCGGCGCCACCGCGGCGAGCATCCGATGATGGTTCCAAGATCACCGAATCCGTGAGCCCTTCTGTCCCTGATGCGCCGTCATGTGTGCTGTCACGGTCAACGACTCGGCCTTCCACTCTCTTGGCTTGACTTGACTTGGCTTGACTTGACTTGACTTCCAGTCTCTTGGCGCCCTGGCTGCTGAGCAGCGTGCGAAGGTGGCTCGCGAGGTCGTCGGCCAAGTGTGCCGGCAGCACATCGCGGATGATCACGGCGCCGTAGCGGCGGTAGACTGCGAGCGCACGCGCGAGCCACCTTCGCTCAGGAGCCTCAGAGGTAGCATTGACGGTCAGTGCGATCGCGGACGCGGGAACGCGCTTGATGCTCGATCCAGTGTCATCGTGAGCATCGACGTCCTTCTCGTCCTCGTCCTCCCCGTCTTCGTCCTTCGTGTCGCTGCCACTGCCGCCTCGGTCATCTACGGCCACACGCAGCGAGCTCGCGTGCGCCGTCTTGAGCACCGTCTGCCGCTCGCCCATCGGCGGCGGCGCCGTCTTGAGCACCGCCACCTCCGCCGCCGCCCCCGTTGCCGCCGTTGCCGCTGTTGCCGCCGCCGCTGTTGCCGCCGCCGCTGTTGCCGCCGCCGCTGTTGCCGCCGCCGCCTCCCACTGCTCATGAGCATCGAGGAGTGTCAGAGAGTCGCTGCGAGGATAGAGGCCGATGGCACGCCGCCATGCGGCAGCAGCTTCGAACCTCAAAGCCGTCGGCGGCGTCGGCGGCGTCGGCGGAGACGTCGTCGTCGTCGCCGTCGCCGCCTCGGCCCGGCTGCAGTACAGCGAGGCCACGCCAGACCTATGCAATACGTCCGCATCGTGCGGCGCAAGCTTGGCGGCACGGCGCAGCGCTATGCGCGCGGTGCACGGCGCATGCAGGGCCATGCTCGCCTGTCCGAGCCCAAAGTAAGCCGCGCTTGCCTTGCGATCGAGCCGGAGCGCTTGCTTCATCGCCGCCACGGCCTCTGACGGCCGTCCGTCGGCGAGAAGCGCGTTGCCTGCCTCCACGTGCGCCGCGGCCGTGGGCGCGAGGCGGGCTGCATGAGCGCGGGCATCCGCAGAACTGACCGCGTTGTGCTCGAGCGCACGCGCTAGCTGTGTGTAGGCTGCGGGGTCGCTCGGCGACAGGGCCGTTGCGGCTTGCAGAGGGTGCACAGCTTCAGAGGCACGACCTGCGCCGAGCAGCGCGATGCCAAGGTTGAGCCTGAGATCAAAGCTCTCAGGGTTAAGCCGCTCGGCACGTGCGAAGGATGCTGCTGCACGCGCAAAGTCGCCTGCAGCGACCGACTCCTGACCGTCGAGTGCGAGCAGAAACTCATTCGTCGGCAGCAAGGCAAGTGCGCTGCGCGTGCACGCGAGCGCCTCCTGACTTCGATCGTTGAGCGACGCAGTGGCATGACAAAGACGTTCGTGCGACCCTTCGGCCGGCACCGCTCGCGCGTAGAGACTGCGGGCTGTCTCGAAATCGCCGCGTCGGGCGGCGGCGTCCCCATCGACTAACATGCGAGAAGTCCGATTTGCGATGAAATCGAGCAAATCAAGATCAAGTCAAGTCAAGTTTTCCGACTCGACTCGACTCGACTTGACTTGACTTGACGAACTCTGTCAAGCCCAAAAGCAGTTTCAGCCGGTTTCACTCCAGTTCGGAGCTGTAAGTTCTCTCCTTTTGCCGCGCTCATCCACTGCCATGTTATCGCCGCCGGGCTCAAAACGAGTGTGCGCGCCGATGCCAGGCCTCGCCACGAGCGACGAAGACTTTCAAATAGATGAGTACGGAAGCATCGGTGGTATCGTGCAACCGAGCGAAGCGCCTCCCGCGCCGCCCTCAACCGGCAACGATCGGATCAAGAGGATGTTCTTCAACTTTGTGCAGCAAGAGCCGGGCAAGACGCGGCCAGAGTGCAGCTTCCCCAGCGGATCCTCTGAGAAGGCGATGCGCTCCCTTAGGACCGGCCAGAGTGGGCGGCACCCGATCTCCAGGCGGCCACTCTGCCTCATCCCCACCGCCGACATCCTACTCAGCTCGGGCAGCGAGAAGCTTGAGAAACGGCCGGCCGTCGCCAAGCGGCGGGCCGTCGCGAGCCGTGAGGACCACATCTCGCCTGCGATACCCGGCGCACTGCTCGCCTCGAGCCAGAAGCCGGCGAAGCGCCCGGCTCTCGCCAAGCGTCCGGCCGTCGTGAGCCATGAGGGCAAGGACGAGGTGACACTGATGGAAGTGGTCGCGCGCGTCATGCGAGAGGTGCGTGCTTGCCATCGTTCCTCGTCGCCACACCTGCCCGAGAATGCGTCGGCGAGACCCGCTGATAGCAGTGCTGGCAGAGGCGGCGGCAGCTGCTGCAGCAGCCTGACGAGCACTCACAGCGGCGCTCAAGGCGCTGGCAGCAGCAGCAGCAGCAGCAGCAGCAACGCCGCGACTATAGAGCCCCCCGCGCAGCCGCGAACGGTACAGCGCTCACCGTCCGCCGTCGCGAGCACGACCGGCGGCGCAGAGGAAGCCAGCCGGGCGATCGTGGCGGAGGTGATGGCCCAGGTGCGATCCTGCCATCACAGCGCGCGGCCGCATCTGATGCCTCGAGCGCTCGAGCGGTTCTAAGGTCAGGTCTAGCACCTGCCATATCGCTGAGGACATGACGCTTTTTTTTGCCCAAGGAGGTGTCTAGAGGTGTGTCGAGACTCCCTGGAGTTAGAATGGGCTCCCCGGAGGCGCGGGGGGGGCGAAAACTTTGACGTGTTCGAAACGACGCGATCGTGGAACGAAGGCGCTTCGTCACTATGCGGATCGTGGAACGAAGGCCGGCATGCCGGAGCTCGTCACGCCTGAGCTCACACTCGTTCGCGTTGCTGATAAGGAGGCGCTGAACGAGTACGCCACGGCTCGCACAGCTGCCGGGGCTAGCGTGGACAGACACCTTAAGGCGAATCTGTCGCAGCTGTTGGGTTTTGACCAGGTTGGAAATGATCGAAAGAAAAGATGGGAAGCTTCAGATGGGACACGCGGCACATTCTACAATCTGGCAGACGTCTCGTGGTTTTATCACGCAGGCCTTCAAGAGGCGATCCCGCTCTTCGGCACGGCTGCTGCGAAGCACAGACAGCTTAAGCTCCAGCATGTCATCACAGATGGTGTTGACGTGTTCAAGCAGGTCATGGAAGGCAAGCGCTCTTCCAGAGAAGGATGGTTTTGTGACCTGCCGCCCCCAGCGCTAGCCACGCTACCTGATGGTGCTAGTATCATTGGACTCGCCGCGGCGCGGAATCATGGGGCGGCAGGCACCGTGCTGCCAGACGCGCCACCCGTTGCCATCATTGGACCCGCCGTCACCGCGCCCGTCACCGCGCCCGTCGCCGTCGTCGTGCCCGCCGCGGCGCTCGCTGCAGCCGCCGCTATCCCCATCGCTATCCCCATCGGCCACCTGCCTCGAGCGACTGCCGTGCCGGCTCTCAGCGAAGGCAGCATGGTGTCGGCCGAGGAGGCCCTCAACGCAGTAATGGAGGCGGCCAAGCTGACTTCCCAGGCGTACGATGCAGTGCTGCAAGAGGATAGCGAGCGCCATCGCCTGGAGACCGAGTCGCTGCGCGAGGAGATTGCGCGGCAGCATGAGCAAAGCGAGCGCCATCGCCAGGAGACCGAGTCGCTGCGCGAGGAGATCGCGCAGCAG
>Ga0210247_100270_pt1 | contig 47673 bp, 35 predicted proteins | sample ChrtobMetP3_16mM_FD_155449 | JGI IMG/M metagenome (GOLD analysis project Ga0210247, IMG submission 155449) | Chrysochromulina tobin associated microbial communities from unialgal haptophyte culture, Seattle, Washington, United States - P3_16mM | ecosystem: Host-associated > Algae > Haptophytes >... | reverse complement strand
CTCGCTAGCCGGCCCTTGAGAGAGGGCCGCGCGCCCGCCGTGAGGGTCCGCTGTGGGCGTTTGGGACCGGTCAAACGAGTATTGTACCGACCTCGTACATGCTTGGGCCGGAGGTACACGCATCAGTAACGTGTGTAGGCTTTACTAACGACCCGCATTCATTCATTTGTCGGAAAGCGACGCGCTTGGTTTCAACCTGGCATGCAACACGTCACGGCCGTCGGGAAAGCTTGTTCCCGTCCACATCGACCTCGTTGAACATCGCCTGCGCGTTCACCTTGGCGAAGTTGGTGCCCCAAAATTGACGAGCCTCCTCCTTTGTGATCACGCCGTTGCAGTCTATAGTAGGTAGTATGGTAGGGACATCGGAATGAAGGCCGGTGGAGCCATGGGCGGCGGAATGATGGGCGGCGGCGGCATGGGCGGGCCGGCGGCACCAGCGCCGAAGCCGGCGGCACCAGCGCCGAAGCCGGCGGCAACAGCGCCGAAGCCGGCAGCACCAGCGCCGAAGCCGGCAGCACCAGCGCCGAAGCCGGCAGCACCAGCGCCGAAGCCGGCAGCACCAGCCGGAATGATGGGCGGCGGAATGATGGGCGGGCCGCAGGTCATTACCTGCTTGGCGATGTTCAACACATGATGGCCAAACCTCAGCTGCCCTGCAGCATGTAGAGCTTTCAAATCATCGAGTGACAGCCACACCCCTCCGGTGGTCTCCTTATTCTTCTGAGTATCCTTCCAGGTCGTGCCCTTCGGGGCTCGCCCGATGAAGTAGGTCGTCGAGCCGTGATGATCCTCGACCATTCTTTCCGTCCAGCCAGTGAGATCCAGAACGCCACCCGGAACGTCGCCCCCTTCATCGCGGAACTCACGAGAGGCAGTTTGCCTCATCAGGTAGTCAGCATGTTCGGCAGCCCCCTGGCCGTCGTACCAAAGCTCACCCCCAAGATCACGTTTTCCACCGAACGTCATGTATTGACCATTAGGTCTCTTCGCCATGAACACGCGACGCCCACTCCTCGACAGGGGAAAGACAACTGCTAGAGCCTTTGCCTGACCTGCTTGTCCCTGCGCCTGTTTGGCCACCATTTCAGCCTGCAAGATGCCCACGACGGATGGCATCGCGACGTCGATCGGCTTTTTCCCGTCGCGAGTCTGACTATGCAGGTTCGCCCCTCTGGCGATCAGCCAATTGATCATGGATCCATCGCCGGCGGCCGCAGCGTGATGGAGTGCACTCCAACGACCTCCGGGCTGAACATTGATCAGCCGGCGATTCGACTTGACGAGTGACTTGACGTGCTCAAACTCGTAGTTTTTGGCGGCATTGAGGAACGCGTGCTGCTTCAAGATGTCCACGACGGATGGCTTCGCGACGTCGATCGGCTTTTTCCCGTCGCGGGTCACAAGATCCAGTCTCGCCCCTTTGGCGATCAGCCAATTGATCATGGATCCATCGCCGGCGGCCGCAGCTTGATGGAGTGCACTCCAACGACCTCCGGGCTGAACATTGATAAGCCGGCGATTCGACTTGACGAGTGACTTGACGTGCTCAAACTCGTAGTTTTTGGCGGCATCGAGGAAGGCGTGCTCGGCAATGCTTGGCACGGCCATGTTGCTCGTTATTGTCACCGCGGCCACCACATCCTTGTCTGCCTTTGCGACAGCAGCGCCCGCGCCGACCACCACACCGAGCTTGTTTAGGTGAAAATAGGCGATGTACCAGGCCAGCGTGAGCGTGAGCGCCGCCGTCATGAGATGCGAAGGTGCCGATGTCGATGTCCATTCTTCAGATATCCGAGCGCGCGAGAGAGAAGTGCTCGGTACTATGTAAAGAGTCATTTTTGAGGTGACGCTCCGTTGGTCGGTGAAGCCGTTTTCAAATCCCCCCGCGCGCGTGACGGTCGCCGCGGCAGCGGAACGTACATAGAGAGTACAACCGGATTAGGGTAGGGATCGGTTTGACCGACCCGCGGGGCGCCCTGGGACCAGCACGCGGGAGCGGGGCGAGGCCACACACGGCACATTAACACGGCACGCATGATGATGGGAGCACATGGAGAACTAACATCACGGCAACCACATGACGGCCGACAGCCCACAAGCTGGAGATACATGCGCATGCATAGTGTGCTAAGTATGCGGGTGTGGGACCTCCCAAATTTGGGAGCACCCAAAGCTGCTGCAGGTCGAGCGAGTGGCCCAAGTGGTCGAGCTCCACTCGAGCTCCACTCGAGCTCCACTCGAGCTCCACTCGAGCTCCACTCGAGCTCCACTCGAGCTCCACTCGAGCTCCACTCGAGCTCCACTCGAGCTCCACTCGAGCTCCACTCGAGCGTCTTCACGTGGTCCGGTTGTCATCGAAATCGACCCAGCTGCCCCCATGGATGATCTCCTCGATCTCGTCGAGCAGGTCGTCCTCCTCGTAATTCGACGAGATCACATTCTCCCAAAAGCCCACCCATTCGGCGAAGGTGATCGTCGTGTTCCCGTCCACGTCGACCTCGTTGAACATCGCCTGCGCGTTCACCTTGGCGAAGTTGGTGCCCCAGAATTGGCGGGCCTCCTCCTTTGTGATCACGCCGTTGCAGTCTATGTCCATCTTATCAAAGAGAGTCTTGACCTTCGTGAACAGCGCGTCGGAGAGCAGCTGTTTGTTCGAGGTGCCGCCCGAGTACGCTGGCTCCACCGGTGTGTCGGTCAGTCGAGAGGCGACCACCGGTACGTCGTGCTCCTCGTCGTCGTCCTCGTCGGGTTCGGCGGAGGGTGCGCCGGCGGCGGGTGCGATGGTGGCCGCGGCCGCGGGCCCGGCGGCGGCGGCGGCGGCAGGCAAAGTGGCGGGAGCGGCGCCGTCGGCGTCGGTCGGCGCGACAACGACCGACGCGCCATGCGGACTTGAGCGGTTACGGTCTGAAACGGCCGGCGATCGCAGGCTCGATCTGAAGCTGCTGGCGGGCGATTTCATGCTGCTCTTCGGGGGCGCGGTCGACGGCGCCGAGCTGCCTGGCCTGAAGCTACTCGCCGGCGATCTCGAGCTGCCCGAGACGTAACTGCTCGCGTCCTCCGAGCCCGCCATCGGAAGGGCTGAGGGCGGCGCCCAACAAGGCAGCGTCGCAGCGCAGCGGGCAATGGCGTCCTGCAGGTCGTCGGTCCACGAGCGCTCACGCAAAAGGGGGTCAAACTTGATCGAGCCAAAGGACACCTTCCTGCTGAGCTGCCGTCTCATCGCTGGCGACCTGGTGCCATTCCTATACCTTTGCTTCCCTGAGTCGGCGCGCGTCGGCTCAGACCACCCACTGTGCTTGCGCTGGATCGCCTGAATCTTTTGCGCAGCATAGTGCTTCTCCGCCTCCTCGAAGCGTGCCTTCTTGCCGCGCGCGACCGCGGCAATCTTGGCGGCTGCAATGTCCTCATTGCTCGTCTGCGCCTTCACCCGAGGCGCCGACGGGTACTCTTCCGGTGGGGACTCCGCAGGCTTGCTGCGGAAGCTCACGATCGGCATCGCTCCGATGCCGTGCTGAAGCGGGTAGACTGGTACGTAGAGAATCGTCCCACTCTCACTGTCCTCTCCCGGGGCGGGCGACGCCGACCCAATTCGTCCGACGTCGTCGAGATGGCAAGTTTGTACGCCGTAGTGAGCACATGAAACCGCCACAATTGCGAAATTCTCGCGGCGCACGCACACACTCTCGCCACCGGCTAGCCCACTAAATGGAGTACGCTTTCGTACGGTCGCCGGAGTTCGCAAGTGGGGGGGTCTGTGCTCTGTGGTCACGTGACCACGGCGGCGCTCTGACCCTGCGTCGCGCTGGCGCCGACGAGCCACTGATCGGTGTTGTCGAGAGCGTAGCCGGCGCGGCGCAGCTTGTACAAGAGCGAACCCGATGGAGTGACCTTGCCACGACGGCGGAAGGAGAAGTAGAATAGCACGCGGCGCCGTCCGCTGTTGTTGGCTCCGCCGCCTGTGGAGGGATGCAATCAAGTGATGAGAGGGATGCAATCAAGTGATGAGAGGGATGCAATCAAGGGGAAATTAACGAGGCAACACTCGATGCGCTTAGAGGCAGGCCATCGCGGCAGGCCATCGGCGCATACAGTGGAAGAGGCGCGAGTCGATCGCACAATCAAGGAGGCAATCAGCATGCAATAAGGGAGGCAATCAGCATACAGTGGAAGAGGCGCGAGTCGATCAGGTTGGCGCCGCCGATGGAGAGAATCCCCACATGATTAGGCCGTTCACGCAGCAGAGCGACTCGCTCTCGGCCGCCATCGTCTTTGGTGTTGAAGCGCGCATGAGCCTCCGACGTGTGTGTTTGAGGGATGAAGCCTGTCGGCCCCATGGTCTCGTCCACGTCCTGCAGGGCGACAAAGGTTGTGACGATGGCCGCGCCGTCGCCTGCCTTGAAGGGCGTATCCGGATGCACCGGTTGCCGAGGGGCGCGCGGATCCGAGACGAGCGCGGCAAGCTCGAAGAGCTCCGCGTCCTCGCCGACCGATCCGCCCAATACGGCGCGAAGTGGTGAGAGGGCCTCCTCGAGCGCCGCACGCACCTGCGGAGGGTGGCACTCAGAAGCCAAGATACAGCCAGGCCCTCAGAGGCCATCAGAGCGGCACTCAGAGGCCATCAGACGTCATCAGAGGCCATCAGAGGCCCGAGGGTCCGCGCACCGGGGGGTCCATGTCCAGCAGCAGGTCATAACGATTCTCGCGCATGAGGACGTCGCCAAAGGAGCCCTCAGCGGTGAGGTCGGCCGCCGCAAGCGCCTGCTGCTTGCGCTCCAGCTCCGCGTTCACGAACGCGAGCAGCGCGCTCGCCGTCGCTGGAGAGATAACCTGATCGACACGCACGAAGCCGTCGGACGCCAGGGTGTTGACGGTGGCAGCGGGGTCGGCGGTGGCGGCCTGCGCCGTGTAGATGCCCACGTTCGCGCGTGGCGCCTCCTCCATGATCTCGCCCTCCTCCTCCGCCAGCTGACGGATCGCCTGGTTCTCGAGCGCCTTCTGCGTCACGCCGCCGTCGAAAAAGAGCAGATAAGCGCCGTACACGCACAGCGCGACGAGCACCAGGTTGCCTGCCTGCACGTCCTCCATGCCCGCGCCAGCGGTGAGCGCGACGAACAGCCCGAGACTCCCGAACGAGAAGCCTCCGAGCGTCTTGAAGTATTCGAGCGTCTCCTCGCGCTCGGCGGCCTTCTCCGAGGTTGTGTCGCACATCGCGGACGGAGGCGGAGCGCGCGCATTGGGCCGCACTAGGCGCGGCAGGGCTCGCGGCGAGGTACCCGCGGCGGTGGCTGCCGCGGGTAGATTCAGCGCACACGTCTGGGACGCGAGCAGGCACAGGAGGGAGAGAGCCCTTTGCGCCGGCGCCATGAAGTTCGCGACGATCGAGGGGAAAATCTCGAAGGCCGAGCTTGCGTCGAGTTTGACATGTTTTCATCTTTGCGCACATCGATTCAGCCTTTCGATCCAATTAGGGGGATATTCACGATCGAATACTTTGTCGCGGCAGGTTCGCCAGCGCAATCGCAAACTGCCCTCTGCACAGACTCGCCGTGCCCACGCCGCATCCCGGCTCCCGGCCGTTGTTGCCGAAGCGTCCACTCGTTCGCAATGGACTGGCTGCTCCAATTGCCCGATCCGCGCGATGCCAGCGGCGGCGCGGCGGGCAACGACGCGACGGCGAACTCTCAAGCGCTGCGTCCGCTCAAGGGCTCGGCCTCGCAGCAGCGGCTGCCGAGCCGAGGTTCCCAGGGGGGCGGGCCCAAAGACCTCGCCGGGGCCGCGCCAGCCAAGCGCGCGCCGAACCCGCTCGGCGGCGCGGGCGCCGCGCAGGCGGCCGTGGTGCGCGCCCCGCGGCGGCCTGGCAGTGCGCAGCAGCAGGCGGCCGTTAAGCTCGCAGCACGCACGCCGCCATCGATGGGCTTGAGCTCGACGCTGGCTTCGGCGGACACGAACGTGGCGAGTGCCCCCACCATGGCCAGCATCTACGGCGGCGGCGCGGGCGGCGTCGGATCCAAGGCCGGCGCCACGGTCATTGCGGCCAAGCCCTCGTGGGCGGCGGGGATGGCAGCGGTGCGCCCGCTGAACTCATCGGCGACCGATCCGCTCCTGATGCAAGCGGCCCGGGCCGGCCAGAACAAGGGCCTGCTCCGCACCTCGTCCGGCCTGCTGCCTACCAGGACGCAGATGGTCACGCCCGGAGCCCCACCCGTCGGCGGCAGTTTTGGCGCCGGCGGCGTAACCACTTTTGGGGCCGACGGCGGGCTCGGGCGCAGCTTGTCGCGCTGCTCGTCGACCGGGATGCTCGCGCCCTCCGGTTGCGGCCTCGGCAGCGCGACCAGCGCGATGGCGGCCTCGATGGGCTCGATCGGTTCGTTTGGCGCGAGCAGCGCCGCCATGGGCGCTCACCACGGCGCCGCGATGGGCGCCAAACGATTGCCTAGCGGCGCTGCGTCGGGCGCCGTCGTGGGCGATGCGAGCGCTGCGGTGGGCGCTCGGGTCGGCGGCGGCAGCAGTCGCGCGAGCGCCGAAAGCTTCCGATCGGAGGCTCTGCAGCTTGAGGTGAGCTGGACGGAGCAGCTGCAGGCGCTGCAGGAGGGCGAGGCGGAGGAGGAGACGGGTAGTGCGCATGTCGCGTCGCGCCGTCTTGAGCTATGCCGCGCGCTCTTCGGCCGCATCATCGAGCGCGACGTTCCTTTCGGGCGGCTCCTCGAGCGCGTGCGCAAGGAGTACGAGGCCGCGCTCGTCGCGGGCGTGCAGCCGGCCGACATGCTGCCCGAGCTCGAGCGCACGCGCTCGGAGCTTTCCCGCGCCGTGCGCGAGAATGCGGGGCTCAAGCGGCGAGGCACGATGCTCGAGGAGGAGAACGCTCTGCTGTGCTCGGAGTTGACGAAACTGGCCGAGCGCGAGAAGCGGCTGCGCGACGAGGTGAAGGCGTACCAGGCGCACGCCAAGGAGATGGAGGAGGCGGCCGAGGCACAGGCGCAGGCCGAGCACGCGGCGCTCACGGCGGAGCTCGAGCGGGAACTGCCCTCGTCGGCCCGTCCTGGCGACGTGACGCCCATGCTCGGCGGTGAGAACAATCTGCCCGCCAAGGTGCCGCAGGCGATCGTGACGCGCCCGGCGATCGTGGGCAGGCTGGACATGAGCCTTGTCGTCGCGCAGAGGGATGCGGATGCGAAGGCGGAGAGGGAGGAGGCGGCGGCGGCTGCGGCGCACGAGGCGGCGGAGCATGGCGACGAGGACGAGGACGAGGACGAGGAGAGGATGCTCGCCATCGAGCAAGCGGCCGCGATGATGGCCGCGGGCAAGGAGGTGCCGGAGCACCTGCAGGCGGCGGTAGCAGCGGCGCGCGAGAGGCTCCGTCAGATGGGATGGGATCTCGAGGGTGAGGACGAGGACGAGGGCGAGGAGGACGACTACGGCGACGAGGAGGACGACGAGGCGAACCCGTACTTTGAGCGTGAAAATGGTCAGCCTCGGACGCTCACCCCCGCGGAGCAGAAGCAGCTGCTTCTCGGCGCGCCGCCGGGCTCGACAGCCCTCTCCACCGCCGCCGCCGCCTCAAGTACGACTCACAAACCGCCGCCCGCCAAGCCGCCGCCCGCCGCCGCCGCCGCCGCCGCCAAGGCGCCCGCCACGGCGCCTGCCTTTGGGGGCGCGCCCATCCCAGCGCTCAACATGAACGTGCTCTCGGACGCGAAACCGCTTTCATACCATTCGGAGTTCACAGCTGCCGAGGCGCGGAATGCGGCCGCGGGAATCCCGACCACCTCAGAAGCCTCTGCCCACGTCGACAAGCTGCTCTACGGCGGCCAGCCCGGCGGACCGCCCAAGCTGCAGCCCCTGTCCGCGGTGAACGCGTGAACGATGCCGCCCCAGCTCCTGCCCCTGTCGGCAGCGAGTGCGCGAGCGAGGTCTCATGACGGCCGAGCGCTCACAACGACGCGACGCCTCGCCCTATGAGGGACACCGCCTGGTGGCGCTCGGGCGGCGCGTGCACCGCAAGATGGCGTTCACAGCTGGCGTTCACACCGCACTGCAAGATGGCGGGTGGTGGGCGGGTGGCCTTCTCGACGAAGGTGGCCCTCCGGACTTGCCTATTATGGAACTATAACCCCTGCTGTTCTATCGAGCCCCGCGTGGAGGGCCGTTAACTTTCTGCCAATCCGTTGTGTGCGTGTGAGGACGTCGAGTACCATGTAGCATGCCCCGCGCGTGGTGTGCGCCCCTTTCGCTGTATGTTGCGCTCGTGACCTGTGTTCGAGAGTCAGGCATGTCGACGCTCGGGGCGGAGAGGGGCGAGTCCTGCGCGTGGACGCGAGGTCTGGTGTGAGCCCGACCCGCGTGCCGCGACCGCATGCTACGCGCTACGGATCGGGTCTCGTTGCCGTATGAGGGTGCGCGTATGGGGCGGCCGGGGCGCCGGCGTGCGCCGGTTCTGCACGGGCCGGACGGGAGGGCGCGCGCGGTGGCGCGTGGCGGGCCGCGCGGGGCATCGGATGCGGACGCCCCCCCGCCCCCCCGTCCGTCGTGCGACTGCGAGACACGCAGGTCGCAGCTGTCGATACATGTGGGTAAACGCAACCGAAAAAATCACCTCTGACTCCTACTACAACTCCTTTTATGATCTCGTTTGGGAGTTCTCGGTAGTTGTACATTCTGCGCGCCCGGCCCCAGGCCTGGAATGCTCGGCCTGGAATGCTCGGCCTCGAGCCGTTCAGGCCGTCAAGCGCGTGGTATATTTTTGTCCTCCGCCGCCGCGCGCGCGACCGCGCGAGCCGTGTGGCCCCGCCCGTGTCCTCGGTCAGTAGGGCACGAGAGCGCGCGCCGCCATCGCCCTCGCACTGGCCGCCATGTGCCTGAGCGATTGGCGTCTCACATGTTGACGAATCTCACATGTTGACGACGCGACTGAGTCGCTGCACACGATTGAGGAGGAGATCGCCCTGCTTGATGGTGGCCTGGTACTGCGCGTTCTTCGTGTCTGGCCGCGTGGACGAGACGATGCCGGCGACCTTATCGATGGAGCACGAGAGGCGTCCGCCCGAGATGAACGCGGCGAGCTCAGCGTCAAGAAAGGCAGAAGAGACGCCGAAAGAGGCGGCCATGGACTGCAGCGAGACTGCGCGGTAGCTCTCGAGGAACTGCGTGTACGCAAGCACGCGTACCTGCATGCAATAGGGAGAGGCAATTCGGGAGGCAATTAGGGAGGCAAGTAGGGAGGCAGTAGGGACACTTCTGGGCGAGCACGCGTACCTCGCGCCAGTAGTAGCGCGCGTGCGCCGCAAAGTACCTGTCGGAGGAGCGACGCAGTCAGTGGCACGACGCAGAGGAGCAAGGGCACGCTACGGGCGACTTTTGTAGCGTCAGAGGCGGCGGAGGCCTCGCGCAGTTGGCGAAGCCAGCCCGAGCCGATGCCGCCTCCGAGGGCGCGCGTGTGCTCTGGCGCCGGTATCGGCCACGCTACAAGTGAGTCTGCTCGCAAGCGCGGATTTGGTTGTCGGCGCGGGGCTCCCGAAAGCGCGGGAGCGGGGAGAGCGGGGGAGAGCGGGGGAGAGCGAGGAGTGCAGCGCTACCGGTCCGCCAGGAGCATATCGATGACCTCGACGAGCGACGCGAAGAGCATGCGGTACGAGCAGCCGTAGAGGCCGTTGACGAGGCCGGCGATGTGCGGGATCTCGCCGATGACCTGCAGCACCTCGGGCGAGTCAATGATCTTGGGCCTCAGCTCCGATCGCGGCAGCGCCACCAGCGACGTCGCGACCGCGTACAAGACGAAGGTGTTGTACGGCAGCAGCTCCGTCGCCGTGAACGTGGCGATCGAGTCGAGCAGGAGCGCGGAGCTCTTCTTGAGGTCGCGGATGGACAAGAGGAAGACGGCCTCGTACACCTTGAGCCGGTTGCGCCGCTCCCAGTCGCCGCCCGTCTCGAGCAACGCCTTGGCCCGGTCGACAGTCGCCTTGACGAGCTTCAGGTTGTCAAAGAAGAACGCGACGCGCAGCTTGCAGAGCAGCAGGTCGAGCCGCAGCCCGATGGCGACCGTCTTGGTGTACGTCGCCTCGATGGCCGCGTGCGCCTTCTCGTTCTCGCCGATGCGCACCAGGTACTCTGACTTGGCCAGGTAGGCCTCGCGGACCTCGGACTCGCCCTCGTCCTTGTCGCAGCGCACGATGGCCTCGTCGAGGCGCGCGAGCTCGGCTGCGTTCGCGGCGGCGAATGAGGCGGCGAGTGCGGCGTCCGGCAGCGTGCCCAGCTGCTCGCACACAGCCGAGTACAGCGGGCCCATCTCGCGCTTCTTGATCAGCGCCAGCAGCTGCTCCTTGGCCTTCGCGGCCTCCGCCGGCTTGCCGTGCGCGGCGGTGTATCGGATTTGCGCGATCGAGATGTACTCGTCAGGCGGCCCACTGTCCTTCGCCGCCGTGCTCGGCGCCGCGGCAGAGCTCATTTGCGTCAGGCGCCTCTGCGACAGAGCGCCGATAGTCGCTCGCGTTGGCGGCCTTCTCCGTTCACAGCGGCTGCAAGATAGGAGCCGTGGATGGACATGACTGACTAGACCAGCCGTGAGTTGACTCGAACTTGAACTGACTTGTCTTGACGAAACTCTTGCGAAGAGGCCGTTTATGAGAGAAGACTCGCTCGATGCGCTAGCCGGGCTTATCGACCTCTTGCACGTGGCGCCGCCGGCGTTTGCGCCGGTTCGTGCGCCGCGGGCCTCATCCAAGGGCGCGGTGCCCAAACCGCGCAAGAAGAGCCTTCCAGGCAAGAATGCCATCGAGTCGCCCATGATCGATCTTGACGGCATGCCGATGGCCACGCCAGAGCAGCCGCGCTTTCTCGCGAAGCGCAAGAAGTGGCCCGAGATGCCCGATTGGATCGTGCTTAGCGACGAGCGCGGCAAGGCGCGTCCTTTCCCGCCGCTTGCAGAGGATCCCCTCTTTGTCGACGGCGCGCCCGCGCTGCTGCCGTACCTGCCACCCGCCGGCACGCCCGCGGGCAAGGGCGCGGCGATCGTGTGCCCCGGCGGCAACCTGGAGTTCCTGCACCCGCGCGAGGGCGCGCCGATTGCGCGCTGGGTCGCCGAGGCCCTCGGCGTTCCCGCCTTTGTCCTCCGCTACCGGCTGCTGCCCTCGCACGATCTGGCGCAGATGCATGCGGATTTCGTCGGCGCCGTGCGCGCGGCGCGCAGGCACGCGAACGGCGGGCCGGTGGTGGCGTTCGGCTTCTCGGCGGGAGGCTACGTGTGCGCCTCGGGCGCCGCCGCAGCAGCCAGCGGTGTGAGTCTACAGAGAGGCAGCAGCGGCGGCCATGGCGGCGACGCAAGCGCCGTGTCCATCGCCGCACCCGACAGCGAGGGCACACCCGATGGCTTGGGGCTGATCTATCCATGCACTTGCCCCGACGGCTGGCTCACCGAGGACACATGCGGCTTTTGGCGTGCGGACGTACACTCAGAGCAGGTGCGGTCCCTCATTGCATGCTGATTGCCTCCCTCATTGCATGCTGATTGCCTCCTCATCGCATGCTGATGGCCTCCCTCATCGCATGCTGATGGCCTCCCTCATCGCATGCTGAGTGCCTCCCTCATTGCATGCTGATGGCCTCCCTCATTGCATGCTGAGTGCCACCCCACTGAGTGCCTCCCTCATTGCATGCTGATGGCCTCCCTCATTGCATGCTGATGGCCCTCCCTCATTGCATGCTGATGGCCTCCCTCATCGCATGCTTATGGCCTCCCTCATTGCATGCTGATGGCCTCCCTCATTGCATGCTGATGGCCCTCCGTCATTGCATGCTGATGGCCTCCCTCATTGCATGCAGGTGCGGTCACTCGTGGTGGGCAAGGAGAGACTCGTCGCTGGAGACGCGTTCGTCGCGCCGCCGCCTCTCTTCGTCGTCGCCTCGACAGCAGATGAGGTACAGACCCTCATTGCATGCGGAGTGCCCTCCCTCATTGCATGCTGAGTGCCACCCCACTGAGTGCCTCCCTCATTGCATGCTGAGTGCCACCCCGCTGAGTGCCTCCCTCATTGCACGCTGAGTGCCACCCCACTGAGTGCCTCCCTCATTGCATGCTGATGGCCTCCCTCATTGCATGCTGATGGCCTCCCTCATTGCATGCTGATGGCCTCCCTCATTGCATGCAGGTATGCCCGCCCGAGTCCGACACAGACCCCTACGTGGCCGCGGCGCGCGCGGCAGGCACGCGAGTGCACTACCTACGCCGTGACTTCGGAGACCATGGGTTTGGTCTCAAACCGTTTTGGGCGGAGCCGTGTGCCCAGTGGTTACGAGGCCTTGGGGTCGGCACGAGCGACGCGGGCGAGAGCGGGTCCGCTGCTGCTGCTGCTGGGGGGGCTGCTCACGGCGCGGCGTGCGAGGGGTGCAACGCGGCTGCCGGCGAGGCTGGCAGTCCTGATGGCAGCAGCAACGGAGGCGCGATGAGCTCCAGGATCGTCCATTTGAAGCAACCTCCCAAATTGGGCAACCCTCCCAAACCGGGCAACCCGGCGCGAGATACCTCCGAGATACACCCCAGACCGCCGAAGGGCGTTTCCTTAGCAGCCGCGCCCTCCGCCGCGCCCGCCACAGCGCCAAGAACCGCGCCCACCACAGCGCCCTCCGCCGCGCCCTCCGCCGCGCCGCCCGTCCCGCCGCCCGCATCGGCCGCCGCCGCCCCACCGCCCTCGGTCGCCCTGCCGCGAGCGCATCCGCCGACGACCAATGCGCTCACGACGGCGCCCACGGACCCGGCAGCATGGCGTCGTCCCGGCGCGACGAAGGCGCTCACGACGCCGCCCAAGGTGCCGTCGTTGCCCTCGGCGCGGCTGCAGCGCGAGCGCAAGGAGAATCTGCGCCGCAAGGTCTTCAACCGCGAGTGGCGCTTCCTAAGCGACGTGGAGCGCGGCTATGCGCGGCAGCTCGGCTTCACGGGCGAGAGCGGCTGGAACAATGACGACGAGCACGGCTGGGCGCAGACGCCCGCCTGGGAGGCGATGGGCGAAGAGGAGCGCCAGGCCGCGCTTCGGCTACAGTTCAGTGCTGAGAGCTGGCGGGGTCCGCCGCCGTGGTTGGCGCGCCGCGCGCTGCAAACTAATTAGATGTTCCTGATTAGGCCATTTTGATGAACGTTGATTAGTATCCCCCCGCGATCGCTGGCGATCGGCAGTCGAACAGGGCACCGTCCACCCGACGCACGCACGCAAGCCACGCGTGCACGCGCGCACGCACGCACGCCGAATCGCACAAAATGTTCGCACGCCTCCGCTGCATGAGATCGCTACCGCTACATGCGCTACGGTGCGCGACCACCATGAGCACGGCAGCCACTCCAGTCAGCCGCCGGGTGAAGCCGTTGCCGTCGATCGAGGATGCAAAGCTAATGCCGCGCCACGTGAGCGACTTGACGGGTGACCAACTCGTCATCCTCTCCGAGCGAGGAGAGCACCTCGATGCCTCGCGTGAGCGGCTGCGTCGCGAAATCATGAGGATCGATCGGATCGCATACTCCGAGACGACACCCATCGTGAGTCCCATCAGCCGTCAGCCTCCTTGCCTCCTTTTCTATCGCGCGCGCAGGACGTGCACTAACTGCGCGCGTTGCGAGCCTGGACAGCTGCTTGGCATCGCGAAGGCGTGCGTGGAGAACCAGATGCTCATGAAGGCGCCGTACCAGCTGTCGATCTACACGGCGCTCGTGGCGGGCTGGACGTCGCTCCCGCTCGTATTCCACTACACAACGGCATCGATCTTCAACGACTACTTTGTGACCGCCGAGCCTCCCGATGTGGGTGAGGCGGACACGTGGCTCGAGGTCGGCGCGTGGTCGTGGAGCTGGATGGAGCCGCCGCTCGGCACCATCTCCTTCTTCCTCCTGTGCATCCAGTTCGCGCGCGATCAGCGGATGAGTATCGGAGGGCTCTCAATGGTGGAGCAGATGCAGGAGAAGCAGATTGCGATGATCGCGCGCCAGGTGCGCGGATTGCGTCTTGATCGCGTCGGATTGCGTCGGATTGCGTCGGATTACGTCGGATTACGACTGATTGCGTCGGATCGCTCGTCAGGCGGCCTTTGCACGCTTCGACTGATTGCGTCTGATTACGTCGGATTACGTCTGATTACGACTGATGCGTCGGATCGCTCGTCAGGCGGCCTTTGCACGCTTCGACGGCCCCGCGCTCCGTCAGTACGTGAGTTGCATCGCGATGGTCAACGACACTGAGGAGCTCGAGCGAGAGCACGCGGAGATCCTCAAGCTGCTGCAGAAGCGATAGCTCGTGCCATCGGTGGCTGCCTAGTCGACTAAATGAAGAGCAGATGCCCTTGTGTACGCTGTGTCGTGTCAGTGTGCCTGTGTGCCACCGACGACAGGAACCCCCGCGCACACTTGCGCAACACGTTCACTCAACGTACAACGTTCAGAACGCATCAACATCGACGACATGACGGTGATAAGCGACGCTAGACGGTGACACTTTTATCCCTTCCGTTCCTCTTTCATGTTTCAAAACAAGCTACCGCCGACAGTGATGTCTGATGAAGGGACCCCCTGGTGTGCAAATGTGGTGACTCCGCGCGACGGCGGGCGGGGTCTCCCCAGGGGTGGATGCATCGCGCGGCTGTGTTCGCGGCGGGTGGCTGCGCCGCGCCGCCCTCATATCTTTGAAAGTTCTGCTGAGGCGCCTCCGGGTGAGGTCTGTTTTACAAGGTCTTTGCACGGCAGCAGAGAAGAGTTGAGCTCGCTCACATCAGCCCGTTCATTCTCATTCTCACACACGACGCACGCGGTTCCTTAAAAGGGTTGCATCTCCCAGAAAAGGGTGGGGAATTATCGACCCGATGCTGGCTGACTCCGCGGCGACGGGGGAGCTGGTGGAGGAGATTTCAACCGAGAGCCTCAAGCCTGCGAACGAGCATACGCCTCTCAACGGTCAGGAGGAGGTGCGGCAGGGCCCTTCCACACAGGTCATCTTGACTCTTCTCTTCGTGGGCCTCGTCCTCGGTCTGCTCCCCGCGATCGTGAACCTGACCATATACTACACCAACGACGGAGACCACGCGCATTGCGGATCTCCCTTACCGTTGTGGCTCTGGTGGGGGGGCACTATCTCAGCGGTCAACACATTATTGCCGTTGGCGACCCTCCCCTTGATCTGCTGCGTTCCCGACCGCGTGCGGTTACCGATGCAGGGCTACCTCACCTGCCTTGGTGCGCCGCTCAACACCATCCTATTCGTATGGTTCATCATCGGCTGCATCTGGGTGTTCAGCACCGACGAGACGCACTGCGACGCTGTCTTGTACAACCAATCGAAGCTGTACATTATCGCGTCCTTATGTCTCATCCCGGTGTTCATCTGCTGTGGGGTTTGCGCCATGTTTTGCTTCATGATGGCGGTTGTCGTGGGCGCGGAGCAAGAGAAGCAGATGAAGGCGAGTGGCACCTGAACGGCAAACGGGCGACGCCGACTGTTGTGTCTGATGACATCAAGGGATGACATGGAATTCGTTCGCCAAAGTAGGGAAATCGGCACATATGGGTACAGACAGTGGAAGATACTAGAGTGAGTGAGTGAGTGAGTGAGTGAGTGAGTGAGTGAGTGAGTGAGTGACTGTGTCTCACTCACTCACTCACTCACTCACTCACTCACTGAAGTGTATCTGTATGAACTACAATTGATGAACTATGAAGAGGGCCTTCGGCGGTACGGAAAGAGCCTATAAAAATGTCCAGCCCCTCCTTTCTCATTGTGAATGGGGGCTTCCACGCCGAGCGAGAGTCGGCCCCGCCGGGCCGACTCCACTGTGGGGAAAACGGGGAAGATAGTGTGAAAAGAGACTAAATTCGGAATGATGTCGTCAGCGGCCCGTGTTCTCTACCGCGCCGCGCCGCGCCGGCTTGATGCCTCACTGCTGAATCGATGCCCAATGGCCGTCCGGACGATGGCTATTGTGGTCGAAGCCGATATGTTGAAGAACAGGGTGACTCACGTCTCGGAGCTCGAAAACACCGACCTGTTCAAGATGGCGAAGAGCGGCAACGTCGATGCGAAGCGTGAGATGATGCGGCGCGAGATCATGTACGTGGATGGAGTTTCGCACGCGGATACCACCGCAACGCTCCTCAAAATCAGCACCTTGGCGGAGGCGGGCCTGGGCAGGGTGCACGCGTCGGGCAAAGTGATGATCTTCGGTGCGCAAGCCGTTGGCTGGGGCTCGATCCCGCTCGTGTTCAGCCTCCAGGCCTCGTCCGCATTCAACGAATACTTCGTCACCGCGGAGCCTCCGGAGCACGGTGACACGGACACGTGGCTCGAGGTCGGCGCGTGGTCGTGGAACTGGATGGAGCCGCCACTCGGCACCATCTCCTTCGTCCTCCTCTGCCTTCAATGGGCGGCGGAGCAGAAGAAGAATATTGGGCTGAAGACAGCGGCCGAAGTCTTCAGCTACAGAATACAGGAGAAACTCATCCGGGAATTCCCCCAGTACCATTCGCAAATCCTCGGCGACTACGTGGAGGCCATTGCCCTCGTGGGCGACTCGGCGAACGTGAGGGACGACGCCCTGGTGATCCAGGCTCTGTCGCAGCGCAAATGAGCGGTGTGGCTTCGGAGGAGCGCCCCTATGGGCCTACGCGCGCGAGTGAGTCGCACAATAGCATGCTAGAACATGGGGCGGCTGGACGGCGGCGCGCCCCCACAATATACCTTTACCTTAGCAGTTCACGCACATGTGCGATGTGGAAGAATCATACATGGAACCATTCGTATGATTCTATGTGCGCATACTAGAGAGGTCGTATTATTCTAGTGTTGTGGAAATACGGCTCTATTCAGAGCTCTCCCTCACTCGTCCGGTCCTTAGCAGTCAGAAGCCTCACGCCCCAAGTTTATAGCGGCTTCGTGGGATTGAGATGACGAATCTTCCCTCGCGAATCGGACGGGAAATGCTGGCGAGCTTGCGCTTCGCCGCCCTCGTGGCACTGACGGCTCGACCGCGATACGTGGCATTCATGACGGATCCCGGCATGGACTTCAATCTGCTGCAGCGGCGCATCGCCGACGTGAAACGGGGCATCTCCTCCTGCCGGCTGGTCGTCCTCGAGAGTATGGTACCGGGACAGAAGCTCATTATGACTGCGCCGCCTGAGCTCGTCGAGCTGCTCCAGTCTGGCAGCGCGAGCTCACCGATCGTCGTGCTTGGCCGGCAGGGCGAGCGACCGCACAGCCACGGTGTGTCAATTGAGCTCGAGTCCGTCACGCCGGTCCCAGTCTCGCCAGTGCATCCAGAGGGCACAGCGGACGTGGTCATCTCGGCCCGACGGCTGGTCGAGGTCGTGGAGGTGATGCCGCACTTTGGGAACCCGTGGTTCGGGCGGCCCGCGCGCGCGCGCTGGATAGACGTCCTAGATCGCGAGCCGGCCGAGCCTTCGGTCATCGAGCGCGCGAAGGCGCTCAAGGAGACTGTGGACGTGTGGCTCGGCCTCGTGCGCCGGATCGGATCTCGCCAGATTTCGCCCGAGGAGCTCGAGCGCGTGCTCGCGAACCTTGGCACGATGCCCGACGCCGAGCAGCCCTCGGCGCGCGCCCTCTGGGTCGCCGGGCTGCTACAGCCAGCTGGACCTTCCGTCGGAAAGGCGGCCGCCGCGTACGACGTACGTGGCGCGGCGCTGATGGCGCCAAATGCGCACCTGCGCCTGAAGGCGGTGGAGAGGGCGATGGCCGACTCGATTAAGAGGCTCGGCCAAGGCGCCTAAGGGGCACCCTCGAGCGGCACCGTGTACAGTACCGACGGGCGGACGGCGCCCGAGACATCCCGAGACATCAGCGCTCGGGGAGACCGACCAAGCGACCGACCTAGCGCCTAGGGAGTCAGAGTCACAGAGATGATGTTGCTATCGAGTTACTATTGAGTTCGATTTGGCGCCGGCGATGCGGACGTGCGCGAGTCGTTCGCGCGGATTCGCTATAGGTATAGCGTCGGCGCGCACGACGCGGCCATCGCGCGTGGTGTGCGCATGGCGATTGGCGCCCGGGTTGCGGTACTCGTGGGAGGCCCGCGCCGTTCGTTACTTTTAACAGCTTAAGTCTTGAAGTTCCGTCTTGTTCTGAGTTCGAGGTGTGCCCCGGACGCGGAGTCATTGGGAACGCACGTCCGGGTTCGCATATTACGTCAAGTTTTGATTCACAAAAATAAAACCTATAACCTTCACCTTACCAACGATTAAAGAGACCAAATAGACGCACTGTCGACTCCATGGACGAGTCTCTGAAATGGGGGTGCACTCGCACACCGCACCGCCCGCGTCGACCCGACGGCGACGCCGGTCACGGGTTAGGGCCACGCGGTGCACGTCTCACTCGCACGGCAGGGCACGCGTGAGCCAGGGCTCGCTGCGGCACAATGATCTCCCATAGATCTCCCGCCCGGACTGGATGGGCAGCCGCGCGCGCGTCGATGATACACACTCGGTGTGCCTCAGCGCTCCGCGAAGCGCTCCGCCGTGCGGCGCGGAGGCTTAGGCGACCGTTGCAGCTCCTCCCCGTACGTGTCCTTGCGTATCCTTTCGGCGGAGAGCTCGGCGGCGTGGCTGAAGCCCTGGAGCGGCGGGATGAGGTCATGCGACCTGGGCCAAAGCTCAGAGTGCTGGCGGGCGTAGCTGAACATGAGCTTCGGGTGGTTCTCGAAGTTATGACTGTTCATATGGTTCACGTCAGGAAAGAGTCTTTGTCGGATCGCAAGCAGCTGCGCCGCGTCGTCGCCGTGGAGGCCCTTGCAGGCAACCGTCTCCTCGGGCGTTACGTCAATTTCGTCAAGGATCGCAAGGGTCGGGATGGCATGAATGATCCTGAGGCGCGCGTCGAGAAGGCGGTCGAGGAAGGGGTTGTTAGCGACCGTGAGCGAGCGCAGCGCGCGCGCCGCCGGCGCCTTTGCCTTCCATGCCAAGAGCTCGGTCGCGTCGATGAACCCGTCGCCATCGGTATCCATCGAGGCCTTGAGCGTGTTGGCCGTGAGGGCCTCTGCGAGGGCCGGGAGTGAGAGGAGCTGATTGGAGGCGAGCGTGAGCGAGTGCAGCTCGATCAGGCCCGTCAGGTCCGGTAGGGCCGCGAGCCGGTTCCCATGCAGCGCGAGCGTCCGGAGCGTACACAGCTCCGTGAGCTCGTTGCACGCGTGGAGCTGGTTAGCACTCAGGTCGAGCGCTCGGAGATGTGTGAGAGGGCCGAGGCCGCTCGTGTCCTGGATGCTGTTGCGCGCGGCCGAGAACGTGCGAAGCCGGCGCGCGGCGCCCACACCGCGCAGGGAGCGCAGCCGGTTACCGTCGAGGAGCAGCGTCTCGAGTTGTGTATGTACCTCGATGCCGACGGCGTGGCCGTCGGCGTCGGGCGGCAGGCTGACGGCGCCCGCGATGGCATTGTCGCGTAGGTCGGCGGAGCTCAGGCGCGAGCCGAGCGCCGGTGCGCGGTAGTCGAGCACGCCCATCAGACGGTTGTTGCGGCACACGAGCGAGTTTAGCAACGGCAGTGCCTCAAGGCCGGCGAGCGAGGTGAGGCGGTTGTCGGAGAGGTCGACCGCCGTGAGGTGCGGCAACCCACGGAGCGCCGTCCTAAGCGAGCCTGCCAGCTTATGGCCCGTTGCGACCAGCCGAGGGCACACGACGTGCATCCCATTCGCGCTCGCGCCGACGCCGCCAGCCTCGGCAAGCTGCTTGGCGAGATCTGCCGTGAAGGGGATCGATGGCTCGTCGTCGATGCGCGCGGATGCCCGCTGCGCCGCCCTGTGGCTCGTCTGGGCGCGCGCGTGCCTGCCTCGTATCCGCGACTGGATTGCCGCCGCAGCCTCGTCATCGGTGAAGAGGGCCGCCATGGGCGTTGCGGACGTTTGCATGTCTCTCGGCACGAAAGTGTGCGCCGTGAAAGCAAACTCTGAAACCGCAAAGTTCGCCGAACTATTGTAGCCGCGTAGCGTGTTTGAGCTGAGATACAGGTTACATGTACAGCTCACAGCGGTCCCGCGGGCTCAGCGCAGTCTTACTGTATCGCGTACCACAAAAATTGGAGATAGGTCTGTCGAATATACGCGTGAGCCGTGACGTACGGCGGTAGGCATTCGATTCTCGTCGCCTAAGACGGTCATTGGGCGTCGCGGTACAGTATTTTGCGTTGACTATTGCGCGCCACACGCCAAACGGCGGCTCGGCGGGCGCGTCGCGTCCTCGCGACTCCCGACGCCCCGGCTCCGCTCTCTCTCACTCACTCTACTCGACTCTCTACTCTATTCTACGATACGTGGCACGCACTACTCCACGTTCACCTTTGAGCCGCACGCTTTACAGTTGCACTTCTACGACTCCAAAGCTTGGTCCGCCGAGGACAGGCACGTGTCTCACCATTGCGATTGGGGGCGAACGAAGTGCTTGTGTTGCCACTGGAAGTTCTGCTTCTTGTGCGGAGTGAACGCTGGCGCGGCGTTTTCATCGTTCGTCCAGCCCACGGACGGTACGAACGATGCGCTCGCGGTCGGCCACGAGCCCCTGAGTGCGATGCCGCCGGGAACCTTCATCGATGCGGCCGCAAGCGGCGGCGGTTCCCCTATGACCGCTCGCCGCACGGCTGTTTGCGAAGGATTGAGCCGTGCCGCGCCAAACATCTCATTGTTCCACCGAGTGTAGGGATTCGGGGCGCCCTTGCACTGATTGTTGAAATTCGAATGCTTGTAGTCGATGTTGACGGTCATGTATTCCATGCCTCGCGTCGGCGAGAAATGCGATGACGGCAAAACTCGCGAGCGCCACACGTCATTTGATTGACGTAACTCTAAATTCTTGTAACAACTCAATGTGGTGCGGGTGGTCTTCAATGTCTGCCGTGCTTCCTGGAAGTCCGGTTGCGTCTCGTTCACGCCTCGTCAACTTTGTTCTCCCGACGCTCGTGTTCTCGCCCGCGGCTTGGGAAGTACAGGCCGCATCGCGCTGCTCGGCGCGCGTGCAGCTCAGCGCCCCGACGGGCGTGACGCTCGCCGCCACCTGCAGCATGGAATCGAGAGAAAGCAATGGCGCGGTCCCCGACGTCGCGGGACGGCCGCTCGCATCGAGGTTCGAGGCGCTCGCTGAGCTGCTCGGCGCTGCACTGACGCCCGAGCGCTTCCTGTCGGAGCACTTTGACCGGCAGTCGGTGCTGCTCCAGCGCACGGCCAGGGCCCGCCCTCTGGATGACGCGCCGCTCACGCTGGACGAGATGGACGAGTTGCTCGTGCGCGCGTCGCTGCCGGGAACTTCGGCCGAGCTGCTCATCTTCCAAGACCTGAAGCACGTGACCGAGTATGCCACGCCCCACCTTGCCTATGCCAGCGGTGCCTCTCTCATCATCAACCGCGTCGACAAGCTGTGGCCGAGGGTGCACGAGCTCTGCGCGCGCTTGGCTCGGGACTTCCGCTACGCGTACGGGAACGTTTACCTGACGCCGCCCGGCAGCCAGACGGTGCCGCCCCACAGCGACGACCACGACGTCTTCATCGTCCAGCTGCACGGTACGAAGCACTGGCTAGTGTGGCCGACCGTCCATCCGCTCTCGCAGCGCCGCCCCTTTGCCGACGAGCAAGCGGGCAAGGATGGCCGTCGGCTACCGGACGGGACCTCGCGGCTGACGCTGGAGAGCCTCGGGCCTCCAGAGCTGGACGTGCTGCTGCGGCCGGGGGATGTGCTCTACATTCCACGCGGGGTCGTCCACGTCGCTCACACTGGGCACTCAACGGCAATCAGCACAGGGCAATCAGAGGCAATCAGCACAGGGCAATCAGAGGCAATCAGCACAGGGCAATCAGAGGCAATCAGCACAGGGCAATCAGTAGCAATCAGCACAGGGCAATCAGAGGCAATCAGCACAGGGCAAGCAGAGGCAATCAGCACAGGGCAATCAGAGGCAATCAGCACAGGGCAATCAGAGGCAATCAGCACAGGGCAATCAGTAGCAATCAGCACAGGGCAATCAGAGGCAATCAGCACAGGGCAATCAGAGGCAATCAGCACAGGGCAATCAGTAGCAATCAGCACAGGGCAATCAGAGGCAATCAGTGGCGATGCGATCGGTGGCGGAGCGAGCGGCAACGTTTCGAGCGCCGTGCCGGGCGCTGTGTCGGGCGCTTCGCTGCATCTGACCATTGCCATTCCGACAGCCGACCTATCGCTGAGTACCACAGCACTCAATGCGGTGCGGATCATGCCACGTTGTGTTGAGCGGAGCGGGGCCGCATGCATTGGCAAGCGCTCTGATGGCCTCTCTGATGGCCTCGCTGATGACCTCTGATTGCACCCCTCATCAGGTGCGGGCCGCATGCTTTGGCGAGCGCCAGTTTCGTCAGGCGCTGCCCTTCGGCCCGATGCCGATGCCGTCTGTGCTGCCCGCGCCGCCCGCGCCGCCAGCGCTGGCTGTGATGCCACCCGCGCCGCCCGTGTCGCCCGCGCCGTCCGTGTCGCCCGCGCCGTCGTTGGCGGCGATCGGAATATCGACCGCCGCCGACGCCAATACCAACGCCCATGCCGCCACGACAATACCATCGACCACGACAATGGGTGCTCACCACGACGGCTCCATGACCAAATTTGGCGCTCACCACGGCGCCGCTTTGGGCGTCTGGCGTCAGCGATTTGAAATGCTTTGGGCGCGCATTCACGCTCAAGTGTCTTCACAGCAGGGGGTGGCGAAGGCGGAGCTGCATCGCCGTATGCGGCAGCAGCGGCACAAGCAGAGGCACGCCTTCTCCCAGAGCGAGGCGGCTTTTGCGCAGCTGGTCGCGAGGAGCGGCGGAGGTACGTGATTGCCTGCTGATTGACGTCTGATGGCAACGGATGACAACGGAGGAGCACTGATGACAACGGATGGCCACTGATGGCCACTGATGACCACTCTGAGCGCGCCCCTCGTGCCATCACCGACTCTCACTGCTGATGACCACTGATGACCACTGATGACCGCGCTGATGACCACTGATGACCACTGATGACCGCGCTGATGACCACTGATGACCACTGATGACCTCGTGCCATCACCGACTCTCACTGCTGGTCACTGGAGTGCCCCTGATTGCATTAGCAATCTCACTACAATCTCACTGCAATCTCACTGCAATCTCACTGCAATCTCACTGCTGGTCGCTGGAGTGACCCTGATTGCATCAGGCGACCCTCGTGCCGTCTCCCTCAGCGCCGCCACCACCCTCATCAAGCTCGTCCCTCTCGAGCTCATCGAACCCGAACCCGAGTGGCCGCCGACGGACCTTCGAAGAATCGCACAGTCGGTGCCAATGCCGGGTGGGCCGGGCACGCTCACGTACATGCATGCGCCGGCGGGCTTGTTCGATCCTCTGAACGCCTTTGCCGCCCTCCCAGTCGGACACAGGTTCTGCATCGCCTGCTGATTGCCTGCTGATTGCCGCCCACGTGACGACCTGCATCGGTTCTGATTGCCTGCCGATTGCCTCCCTCATCAGGTTCGCTCTCTCCGAGCTGGCGGCACGTGACGACCTGCTGCGCGCGTGCGCGGCGCGATCGCTCTTTGGGCTCGGGGTCGTGAGTAGGGCCGTGGACTAACTATTGCTGAACATATTAAACAGCCGTATTCCGTATACGCGTAGTCCGTAGACGTACACTGATCGTGGACTGTTACATTTAACAATGAATACACAGCATGATAAGCAGCTGTAATGCACACTCTCGACGTGCTCTGCCAGTCGACGACGTGTACAGCTGTAGAGTGGAAGGACTCGCAGTTGGAGAGCAGTTGGAAGGGCTGTTAACGATTCGGGGCTTGGTTCGAGGATTTAGTGCGGGGGAATTTGGTGATACTTTTATGGTTCTAAATACAAAAGCGCCTCACACGATTCACGGATAGGATGTGAGGAGGCGGGCATGCATGGGCATGCATGCAGATGGTGATTTCCGTTCCCGATCCATTTTTGTTATCAAGGAGAGCGAACCAAACTTGGAAGTTGCCTAGTCAATGTCGAACCGCACGCGAACCGCTTCCTGCGATCCCTAAACGCGACCACCGCGCTCGCAGAAAGTACGTTCTGAACATGCGCAAGGTGATGTTGCTGCTTGCGCTCCTTTTTGCACTCTCCAGCGCCGCCCCACCGCCGTTGGAGCCTGCGTTGGAGCCCGCGCTGGAGGAGCTCCGCAGCAAGGACTCAGGCAAAGATAATCTGGAACTCAGGACGCACGAGGACTACCCGAAACGGACGCATGATGAGCGCATGCTCAGCATGGCGTACACTCTGAAGAATCACTTTGCACACAAGTCCCTCACCCTCAAAGTGGCGCAAGAGGCAATCGATGCACACGTGGCGAACGGAAGAATGCCAGGTGAGCACAAGCTGCTCCTCGCGACCGAGGTCGGTACCCTTCTCGGGCCCGCTGCGGCCGCAGCAGCTGGGCTGGAGTTCACCGCCTCGGACGCCGATGAGGCAGCTGGAGAGGGTGGCACTACTGGAAAGGACCTCGAGGAAGGCGGCGCCGCAGGTCATGAGTCCGAAACCGAGAAGACGTCGACCGAGGGTGACATGGAGCTCACCGAACCAGAATTCAGCGGAGGGCCTCGGGTGCTCGGTGCGACGAGCCTCTACACCGCCGGTGCCGGAAAGCCGTGGACAAACAAGAAGGTCAACTATTGCTTTGCGGCCGAAGCCAAGCTTGCTGTGCGCCAGGTTATCGCTCGCTCTGTCGAGATGTTCGAGAAGGTGTTGCCATGCATCGAGTGGCAAGGTATGCACACGCAGCCACTTGCACTCTCGCGCGTAGCACCTTGTCCATGCGCCCTCTCGAGAAGGATGGCCTCCGATAATTTGCTGAAGTGTGAAGGACGCCTAAAGGGATTGCCTCCCATGAGAAGGATGGCCTCCTTCATTTGCCTGTGGACTCAGTCTGAGCTTACGCTGCTGCCTCATGGAATGCTCATAGATGTTGGCTACAAATCCGCGGGGGAGTGCCTCGTCAGCCCTGCCATTTATATCCAGTCTCTTGATACAGGCTGCTGGTCCTACGTGGGCGAGCTGACTCACTGGACATCCCAGGCACTGAATCTTCAATCGCCCGGCTGCGACTCTCTCGGCACTTCCATGCATGAGCTCCTCCACGCACTTGGGCAGACGCACGAACAGTCACGCCCAGACCGAGACACTTACGTGACGGTCAATTTCGCGAAGATCATTGCGGGAAAGGAAAACAACTTTCATGTGCAGGCGGAGGACGACGTTGCCCGTCCCTACGACATGCTATCCCTCATGCACTACAGCGCCTCTGCATTCTCCATTGATGGGAGTGACACAATCAACCCCAAGGACGCCGCATTCAGCCTGTACACGAGCAATCCGGCCGAATATCACAAGTACCACCTCGGCAATCGTGTAGGGATGACGCAGCTCGATGCTGACCAGCTAGCTGAGCAGGCGAGAGCTCAATCCCCCTGACGCGCGCATGCATCCTTGTGCTCGCGTGCTCAAGCGTCTTGTTTCCCCTGTGCGCGCGCTCAGTACTCATGCACTGCAAGCGTTCTTACGGGGGTCGGGCAATGCGTCGACAAGGCCAACGATGACGGCACCGAGTGGAACGACGGTCGCAGTTGGGCCGACTGCGACTTCTACCGCACGCATGGGACCCACAATGAGACTTGCAAACAATACATAAGCAATCAGTACTGCTGCGGCTGCGATGGTGGCATCCAGGAGCAGATCTGGGCGTACCCTAGCCCTGATGAAATCTCTCCACCGCCGCCCAAGCCCCCGCCTCCGCCGTCTCCCCCGCCTCCGCCGCCCCGCCATTCTCCGCCGCCGCCACCTCCACCTTCGCTGTGCAGCTCGCTCTCCAACGACCAGCCCAACGGCCACTGCTGGTTCTGGAACTCTGTCGGCTACTGTGGCTCTAATAGCTGGGTGAGCCATAACTGCCGGTACACCTGCCATAGCTGCCCAACCAACAGGTTCTCTAACTGCGGCGCCCTTGCGGCGAGCGGCTACTGCTCATATTCGTTCTCCAGCGGTGGCTTAGTCAGTACGGCATGCCCACAGTCGTGTGGCGTGTCCATGGCCAGTTTCCAGATACTCTCTGAGTCGTCGCTCGACCCCGCCGCCAATGCACTCATCATGCCAAAAGAGGTCGTCGGTGAGCCCTGGCAGTCAGTGCAGCCTCCGATGGGTGACGACCCGTCTCCAGCCCGTGTCTGGCTAGAGGGCCTCGCATTCGGTGACAATGCGAAGTGAAGAATTCGAGGGCACGGGCGTAGCACGGGCGCAGGGCTGATGCACGTTCTTTCGCGGCTGAGTAAGCGGCCGGGAGCATAACAGTGAATACAACTGAGATACAACAACTGAGATGCAAGCCGCCCGTGATGTCTAACATGATGGGCCCACGACGACGGAACGGTCGTGTGGGCGGAAGATACAACTGAGTTCAACATGATGGGCCAATGATGACGGAACGGTCGTGGGCGGGAGATACAACTGAAGATGGAATGAAGATTGATGACAGTAGAATCATCAATCTTAATGAATCGTGCATTATGGTGATGAGTGGGGTGATAGAGTGTGTATGTGTGTCTCTGTATCAGAGACTCCGTGTCCGTCGGTCCGTCGAATAACTTAACGATTTAACGTCATCGGAAACACTCTCTTCTCGAGAACGTCGAAGGATCGCGCTCTTCTCTCTCTCGCCGGCCACAGCTCTCACCGCTCTCTCGTCTCTCAACTCACAACTGAGTTCTTCAACTGAGATCGACAACATAAAATTCGGGCCCAACCCCAAGCCGACGGCGCCGGATAAGCGCCGGATGCCGGAAGCCCGATCCGGGTTGGTTATATGGTTATTGGACGGTTAGGTGGGCGCCCGATCCGGTGAGCGCTCGCATGTGTGGAGTTAGGCGAGGGCCCGGGTCCGGAGGCCGCGCGGGCGGTGAACGGCGCTTTCACATTCGGTCTGAAGAGACTCTGAAACCTTTCGACTACCACTACGGTCTACGCGGCAGCGCGTGTGGGCCCACACGTACGGTTCGCCCAAAGGTGCTTTTAGATGTGATGCTCCCCTATCCGCTATCCCTCCCACCCATACGGTTCGCCCACCGGTGCGGTTGGCCGGTTGCAGATATGTGATGCCCCTCTATCCCCCAACCCATTCGGTTCGCCCACCGGTGCGGTTGCAGATGGGCGCCACGGGCCACGGCTGGCGGTCATGCATGTACGACTCGTCGTCCGCCTCGAGCAGCACCGTGCGGCAGTCGCTCGCCGGTAGCATCGCGCGCACGCTGCCCCGGATCGTCTCTGTGAGCCTCTCCATCGCGTGGGCGCCCACCTCGTCAGTCAAGCTCAAGTTCCGAGCCGCCGCCGCGGTCATGGCCACCCTGCGGTCCCCAAAGCGATCAGAGGTCAATCAGAGGTCAATCAGAGGTAAATCAGAGGTCAATCCGAGATCAATCAGAGGTCAATCAGAGGTCAATTAGAGTTCAATCAGAGGTCAATCAGAGGTCAATCAGAGGTCAATCAGAGGCCAATCAGAGGCCAATCAGAGGCCAATCAGAGGTCAATCAGAGGTCAATCAGAGGTCAATCATAGGTCTATTCGCCACCTGCGGTCCCAAAAGCGCGTGTGCCACTCGATCCGCACCGCGTCGAGCACGCACAGCGCCTGCGAGCGGACAAGGCTGGGAAGGATCGCGAATTCGAGGCCCTCCACATCGAGCTTCATCACCATGCGGCCGGTGCGGCGCGCACGTGGCGCCGTGGCGAGCGCCGGCAGGCCAGCGCGAACTTGCACGAATGGCGGCAGCTGCTCGCGGCCGAGCTCGAAATCTCGCGCGAGCTCACGATCTCGGAGCAGCCGATGGATCGTGTGGATCACCCGGCCGAGATCGAGCGCACGCACGGGCACCTGTGGAGAGAGGGAGCAGCGCTGTGATGAGCACTTGCATGCAAGGTGGAGGCCGAGATCGAGCGCACGCACGGGCACCGTGAGTGACTTGGCATTCCCCACGCGCCGTAGCCCAGCCCATGCCTCGCTCGCCGACGCACCCAAGTCCTCCCACCGGTCCTTCCGATCGGCATGACCAAGCGCGAGCTGCGCCACGCTGTCGACGTCGCTCGCGGCGGCATAGAGCACAAGCGCACCCACACCGGCCGCGCGGTAGCGCCGCTGCAGATTCGTCAACTTCGGCCGATGGTGAGGATTTGGCTCGATGCCGATCGCGCACACGGCGCAGCGCGCATCGCCAACCGGACCAAAGTACCGCTCGTACACGCCGTGCGTCGATGCGGCCTTTGGGTACTTGGCGGGCTCGAAGAGCTTGCGTAGCTGCACGCCGATATTGCTCCCGACGTCGATGTAGACGTGCTGGCAAGCGTGTGTGGCGAGCAACTCGGCAATCCGCTCCTCGTCACGTGTAGCCGCCGCATGGAGAGCACGAGAGAGCGAGCGGGTGTGCGCACGCTCGTGCGCATCGTCATCATCGTCATCGCTCCTCGACGTCGTGTTGGCGGCAGCCTCGAAGGCCGTTGCACCGGTGGTCGTGGTGGCTGCATAGGGGCGGCGGGCTCGACGTGCAGGCCCGGCGTTCATTCGTATCCGGAAAGTTTATACTCCTTGCGTGTTGCACTTGCGTTGTGGATTTCGAACCGACACGAACATGAACCAAATGCATGCAAGTCCTCTAGAGCTAGAACATCATGGACGGACAACACCTACTCGAACATCTCTCTCGCTCCTGCGTTGCCGCGCCGCCGGCAACGCCCCCGCATCCGCCGCGCGCAGTTCGAGGCCCGTTGCATCAGTCGGACGAGGCCCACCTGCCAAATGAGGAGTACTCGAAGGCGATCCAGCAGCCCGCCGCCGACTAAGGTGCGCACGGAACGCAAGCAGCAGCTCTTCGCGTAGTGTCGCGTGCTGATCGGGCAGCGTCGCCACCAGCTCAATCACCGCCGCCTCGCCCTCCTCTTCCACACCAAAGTCCGCAGAGCCAGTCGGGTTCGTCTCGCCGGCGGTGTTGGCAGCGCCAGCCACAGCGCCCGCCCCAACACCGTCCGCGCTGTCCGCACCGAGCATCCGAGGCCCGGATTTCCCTAACGTCCCACCGTCCGCTCCGAACATCTGGGGGCCGAGTGCCCCCTCCACGCACAGTGCCACACTGAGCGCGCCACGGAGCACCTGTTACCAAATTTGGAGCAATCAGAGGAGGTCAATCAGAGGAGGTCAAGCAGAGGCCATCGGACGCAATCAGTGCCCAGCGGTGCCCATCACAGCGCCGCACCTGCCCGAGACTCTCAACGAAGCTTCCTAATTTGGCAGTGGAGCCTCCTAGGGCAGCCAGAGCATGCATGCGTGCGGAGCGCAGCCGGCGCTTGCGCACTTGCTCCCACGCGCCGTGCTGGGCGATCACGTCCTTGAGACGCGCGCCGCCGCGGCTGCCGAAGACGTCATCCAACCGTTGGCCCTTGTGCCAAATCAGCTGGCCCCGATACACAAAGTACTCAATACGGTGCTCTGGCAACGCCGCGACCATCGAGCGCTCCCTTCCGCGGATGGACTCGTTGGGCGCGTCAAAGGGGCACTCGAGCGTCGCCGTCTCGAACCGGTCCCGGTACCCCACTACAAAGTCGCTCACGGACAGTGCCGGATCGTGAAGGATCCTTTGGATCACGTCGCGCGCGGGCCGGAGCGCGGTCTCCTTGGCGTCGCTGAGCGCCTCCTCGCAGACTCCAAAGAGGCGGCGGTGACCCTCAGTGCTCGGGTCTCGCAGCCGTTTCAGTCGAGCCACGCACGATCTGGGCCCGCGGCCGAGCGCCTCCGCCAAAACCTCGACTGGCTCGTTTCGGTGCGCCCACAGGTACTGATCGTCCGCGCGAGTGTACGGCTCGTAGAGGTGTGCCGGCATGCACAGCTGCGGCTCTGCGCCACGCAAAATTCGCGCGATACCGAGGTGCGCAGGCAACGCAGGCCAATGGGGAACCACGAGCATGAAGCCCATCATGCCTAACATGGCGCCATGTTGGGCGCATTCCTTGGATCCACACTGTCTTTACATCCTGGCCTTCTTTTATGGAAGTGTGTGTGAAAAAATGAATTACATCATGGCCTTGGCGAGATAAAGGATCTCGGAAGCCATTTCTCCGATGCCGTGTTCTGTCCTCGCGAGTAACGGCTGGAGCCGCTCGCGCAGCCCAGGAAGGCGCGCGAGCACCGCGGGCGAGAGGTCCTTGAGGGCGTGCACGATGAGATAAGTGCTGATCTCGAGCGCATCTTGGGGCGTCTGCCTGTCGAGTACTGAGAGAACCCGGGCGACGTTCGCCTCGATCATGGCCTGCGGGAGCTCAATGAAGAGTCCAATGGCCGCGTCAGCCGCTAGCTCTTGCCATACATCATCATCATCATCCTCATTTTTGGGCGCCACCACCTCGGAGACGAGCAAGTCGACGTGCTGTGCGAGCCACTCGGCACTCGGGCGCGAATACTTGAGCACTTGCCAAGCACGAGGGTGGTCGGGGATCAGAGGCACGATTTGGTCGAGGTGACGACGGAGGACGCATGGCTCAAAATCCACGAAGCTGTCATATAAGGTCTGCAGCCCGGCGCCACGCGGAGCCGCCAGCAGAGAAGGCGCACGCTTCATCTGCTCCTCAAGGGTACTCAGCAAGCGCATCGTGAGCCTCTGCCGGTGCTCTAATTCGAGGCCGAGCTCGCGGATGCGCGCGTGCGCGTTGGCGTCGACGGCCGCTTTCCATGCTCGGCTGAAGCAGACGACTCGCCCCATCTCCTTGGGCGTCAGGTAGCCGATGATGCGGTCAAACATTTCGGGCGGCAAAATCACCTCGTGCCAGACCGACGATCCGTCGGCATGCACGTCCGCCGTCCGGACGAGCATCGCCTCGGAGACGGGCCGGTTGCGGATGCGCTCCTGCTCCCGTGTGAAGGCGTCACGCAGCAGGGAAACCTGAACGCCGATGGCGCCCAGTACGTCCGCGTGCGCCTTGGTGAGCGGCCCGCTGCTCGCAAGCGACCGCAGCGAGTCACGGATGTCGTGCAGCACAGCCATTCGGTCTTCGACGTCGATGGTGCGCGCCGCCTTGCGCACGGGCTGGTCGCTCGAGGAGCCCGTCGAGCCATCGAGCTCGAGCGGGCGCTTGCCGAGAGGCGTCGCCATGGTCGGTCCCGCTTGCCCCTTGAAGGAGACCGCCACACAGGGGGCGACGAACACTGTTCATTATGAATAAACACAACTCGCAGTTCACAGCGACGCGGCGCCACACTGCGCCCGTCGGCGGTGCAACCGAACGCTGAGAGACCGTCCAGAGTAGGCGTTTGTGTCGCGACGGTTACAGCGGCGAAGTTTCCCCAACCAAGGCCCGTGTGAAGCTCTTCGCTACATTGACAACGGCCCTCCGTGCACAAAAGAAGAGCCGCGATGCCCGGTAGCAACGACTACGACGAAGAGGACTTCAGCGATTTCCTGTCCAAGGTGGAGGACATCAACAAGACGATCAAGGGTCTGACCGACGGCAGCATCGACATCGACCAGCTCGACAAGGTGGCGGCCGAGAAGGAGGAGAAGATCCGCAAGGAGACGGCGGCCAAGGAGGCGAAGCGGGCGGCGAAGCGGGCAGAGGAGCAGGCCAAGATCCAGAAGAAGGTGGACGAGCGTAAGCGCCTCGACGAGGCCAAGGAGGCCAACCGCGAGAAGCTCCAGGAGCTCAAGGAGAGCTACTACCTGCGCAAGGCGCGCCGTGAGAAGTGGCTCGAGTTCCGTGAGTCGAACCGGTCGCGCGCGTTCTCGGACTACTACAAGGGATGGGACCTGTTCGAGGAAGATCCGGACGAGGAGCTCTTCGGCGATCCCGACAACCCGGCCGCCGTGCAGGATCAGGGCGCCTTTGACGCGATGGCCAAGGACATCGAGCAGCGCACCGAGCAGCGCAAAGGTGCGATCGCCGCGTGTGCCAAGGAGCGCGAGGCGGCGAACCTGGCGTTCAAGGCGGGGCAGTACTCGGAGGCCCTCTCCGGCTACTCGCGCGCTGTTGAGCACTTCAAGGGCGACAAGACGTCGCTCGCCAACCGCGCCGCGGCGCACCTGAAGCTGCGCAACTTCCTTTCGGCGCTCGACGACTGGTGCGTTGAGATTGCGAGTGAGATTGCGAGTGAGATTGCGAGTGAGATTGCGAGTGAGTGCGTGGTACGCAACCTTGCTCTCGGCGCTCGACGACTGGTGCGCGTTAGAAGGGCGTTGATTGCGATGATGGGCATTGATTGCGTGTATGGGCATTGATTGCGAAGATGATGTGCCGTACTGAGTGCTGAGCGGATTGCCTCCCTCATCAGCTCTCGCGTGATCGAGATCGCAACGTTCCTCGATAACGACATCAAGCAGCGCCCGCCGCCGCCGCCCGTCCTCAAGGCATACGTGCGCCGCGCTGCCGCGCAGGCGGAGCTCGGCAGGTGCGTCGCGCCGCCCATCAACTGCGATGGAGTGCGATGCAGTGCCACGGAGTGCCATGGAGTGCGATGGACTGCCATCGAGTGCCATCGACTGCCATCGAGTGCCATCGAGTGCCATCGAGTGCCATCGACTGCCATCGACTGCCATCGACTGCCATCCAGTGCCATCCAGTGCCATCCAGTGCCATCCAGTGCCATCCAGTGCCATCGAGTGCCATCCAGTTGAGTGCGATCGAGTTGAGTGCCATGGAGAGCGATTTGAATGGCCCAACTGGAGAGCGATTTAATGGCCCAACTGGAGAGCGCGGCAGGTACGTTGAGGCGGCCGAGGACTTGGCGACCGCGCTCGCGATGGCGCCCGAGGCGGAGAAGGCGGAGATCAAGCGGCAGCAGTCGATCCTGAAGCTGGATTTGGCAGCGGCCAAGGCGGAGGCCGCCATCGAGGGCAAGGGTAGCGCGAGCAAGGGCGAGGATGCGAAGCTCGCAGCGGACGAGCACCAAGCGCTGCGCAGTCGCGTGCGCGAGCTGCTCGATCAGATCCATACGAACGCGGACTCGAGTACGTCCACCCTGTGAATGTGAATACCCGAATGTGAAGGCTCGATAACGTCCTCCCTCATCAACCTGATGGCCTCTCATCGCCTTGATTGCCTCCCTCGACGTGCTCATCAACCTAATGGCCTCTCATGGCCTCTCATATGCTTTGATTGCCTCCCTCATCAGGTGCGTCCTCCCTCGAAGTGCTCATCAACTATGCTGACCAGGAGCTCGCGGTTGCGGAATCCGCAACTGGCGCCGCCGCCGCCGCCGCCGCCGCCACCGCTGAGCCCGCGGGCCCCGCGGCCGGCAGCGAGGCGCCCACGACAGCGCGGCTGCTCGGCGGCGAGGCAGGGGGCCCAGCGACGGTTACAGATCCTCGAGTGCGCGCTGCCAACGTGGCGGTCGCTCGCACGAAGAGCGAAGCCGCGGCCGCCAAGGCGCTCGCTTCCCTGAGTACGCCTGATGGCCTCTGATGGCGCTCTGATTGCGCTCCGATTGCGCCATGATTGCGCCATGATTGCGCCATGATTGCGCCATGATTGCGCCATGATTGCGCTCGGATTGGCTCTGATGGCACCCTTGATTGCGTCCCTCATCAGGTACGCTCGCACGCGAGTCCTCTGCGGCCCGTGTGTGCATCCGTCACGCGGGCGGGATCAAGCGCATTCTCGATCTGCTCGCGCGCACGTGCCAACGCGCGCTCAAGCTCAACGAGGCTGCGGCGGCGGCCGTGGAGGAGGGGAAGGAGAATGTGGCGGGGAAGGGGACGGTGGGGGCGAAGGCGAAGGCGAGCGCGACGGGTCGGGAGGTGAGATCTCCCCTGATGACGACTGATGACGGCTGATGACGGGAGGTGAGTGCTTCCCCGATGACGACTGATGACGTCGACTGATGACGGCGACTGATGATGGCGACTGATGACGACTGATGATGGCCACGGATCACCACTGCGACTGATGAGCATCGATTGCGTCCCTCATCAGGACCTGCGCCGTCTCGGGCGCGCCGAGGCGAGCGCGGAGCTCTATCACTGGGGTGGCCAGCTCGCACAGCTCCTGGTCGTCTGCTCCCTCGAGCGGCGCAATCAGCTCGAGGTACATGTCTGTGGAGGCACCACCCAAATCCTCTCGGCATGCAAGTGCTCACCACGGCGCCCTCCTCTCCCTAATTAGGTACATGTCTGTGGAGGCACCACCCAAATCCTTCGCGAGCTCCGCAGGCTTGTGAGCGCTGTGGTGAGCGTGCCCGCGGCGGCGGGCGCGGCGGCGGGCGCGGCGGCAGGCGCGGGAGCGGCGGCGGCGGCGGCACCTCCACCGGCGTCTCTCTTAGCGCTCGCACCTCAGCTGAAGCTGCTCGCATTCAACTGTTCACACGAGACCGTGGCGACGGAGACGCGACGGCTTGCTGCAGGTGAACCTCTTGATCACCTCCCCTGATCACCTCCCCTGATCACCTCCCCTGATCACCTCCCCTGATCACCTCCCCTGATCACCTCCCCTGATCACCTCCCCTGATCACCTCCCCTGATTGCCTCCCTCATCAGGTGAAGGCACCTATGAGAGACTTCTCGCCATCATGACGCCCCCCGGCGCCGCTGCCGCTGCCGCCGCGGCTGCTGCCAAACCAAACGGCGCCGGCGCGCCACCCACCGCCATCTCGGCCTCGGGAGCTGACAAGGCGGCCGCGGCCGAGGCCGTCGTCGCCGCCGTCGGGCTCATTGCCGCCCTGTGTACCGGTAGCGCGCGGACGAAACTTGAGTTGCTCCCGTTCGCGAAGCCGTTGTGTGCGGCGCTGGGCACACACGTCACTTCGAAATCGGTCTCGCTGGCTGAGCAGGTGCGCGGAGATGCATCTGGAGTGACGCTGATGGCCGCTCATCATGACGCTGATGACGCTCGTCATGACGCTGATGGCCGCTCATGATGACGCTGACGACGCTTATCATGACGCCGATGGCCGCTGAGTGCCACTGATAGTCGCCGAGTGCCTCTGATGGCCGCTGAGTGCCGCTGTGTGTCACCTTCACCAGAGGAGGCGGCGACGGCACTGGGCAGCCTGATGACCACTCTCCTTGCATGCGACGGCACTGGGCAGCCTGTCGGCCCACTGATGACCCTCCCTAATGACCCTCGAGGTCCACTGATGACCACTCTCATTGCATGCGCTCCCAGGCGGCGACGGCGCTGGGCAACCTGTCGGCCCACTCCAAGTTTCGCACTCTGATCATCGACGGCCCCGCCCTCCACGGGCTCCTCAAATGCGTGAGCTCACTCCCCAAGGGGGGTGCCCAGCACGACGCGGCGCACTCGGAGCAAATCTTGCTCCCGAACGCGCTCGCGGCCCTGCACAACTGCTCGCTGAGTGCGGACGCCATTGGCTTCATCGCCACCGAGGAGATGGCCGATGCGCTCATCCCGCGGCTCGAGACGGCGCTCACGACGGCGCCGGGCGCCGTCGCGGGCGGCTCGCCGCCGGTGCTCGCGCGGCGCGCGGCGGGAATCCTCGCCAAGTGCGCGGCGCGCCTTCCAACGGCTGAGCCCCGTCCGAGCATGCATGTGCTCACCACGGCGCCGTCGCTTCCCCACACAGGTGCGCGGCGCGCCTTCCAACGGTCGTCGAGCGGCTGCTTGGCTCCCCGGTGCTCGTCGCACTCGTCAAGGCGCTCGTCGAGGAGGGCGTGTCGCACGAGGCGATCTCGAACGCACCTCGGATCGTCGAGATTGCGCCTGGGGCGGCGGACGCGGCGGAGGAGGAGGAGGAGCAGGCGGAGAGTGCGGCGGCGGCAGCGGAAGAGATGGTACGCACCGACCCACGCGCCCGGAGTGACTCGGAGATGGCGATCTCGGAGATGGCGATCTCGGAGATGGCGATCTCGGAGATGGCGATCTCGGAGATGGCGATCTCGGAGATGGCGATCTCGGAGATGGCGATCTCGGAGGGATTCGGGCAGCCTGGGATGGACCTCTGATGGACTCCTGATGACCTCTGATGACCTCTGATGGACCTCTATTGACCTCTGAAGGCCTCCTGCATGCCAGGTGGGCTCGGCGCTGCGTATCCTGACTGCGTGTGCGGCGCACGAGCGCGGCGCCCTCGCATTGTGCGACCACGGCGGGCTGCCAGCCCTGGTCAAGCTGCTGCAGCGCTCGGATACCGGGATGCAGGGCAACGCCGCCCTGTGCCTCGCCGAGTGCGCCAAGAATGACAAGTGTCTCGCGGTGCTCGCGGTGCTCCCGATCGTGCCGCCACTCCTTGCCATCGCGCACAATGGCAAGGACGGCCCGCAGAAGAACGCCGCGATCGCCCTCGGCCGACTCGCCAAGAATGCTCATCTGCTCGAGGCGATCCGCGACAACCACGGCATCGAGATCCTCGCGCGCGCGATGAAGGGCAAGGTGCGCGGACTCTGAGCTTGCCATATTTGGGGCGGACTCTGAGCTTGCCATATTTGGGGCGGATGAAGAGAAGAACGCGAGCGGATCGCGACGAGATGAGATCGCGACGAGATGACGACTTTCGATGGGGATGAGGAGATAGAGCGAGATCGACGCCACACGGCGCGAGGCCGGAGTGCGGACCAGACGGAGTTCTTGACAGGAAGGTTGCTCGTCTAGATACAGCTGTGGACGGTCGCTGTGGACGGCGCGGGACGCTGCGGCGGAGACTTGCGCGTGTGAGACGGACACTTGATTTGAGAAGAGGTGCGAGACGGCGCGAGATGTTGATTTCGTGATTCGTGCTGTCAGCTTAACATAAGACGAGATGTTTCCTCTGACTCGGCACGCTCGTCGCTCCCGGCCCTCCTTTTCTCATTTTGTGAAGGGGGAAAACGTAGAGGTGTGAATAGGGAGAATGGCGTACAGCTTTCTCCTCGCGCTCTTGACGGTCTCCACTCGACTCGATCGGCTCGTTGGCAGGGTTTCGACCCCAATGGTCAGCTTGGCTGGCGATAATGCCACTCAGGCCCGTTTTTCATCCCCGCAGCGCGACAACTCGTCGCTTGCTGCGGCAGCAGCCACGGTAAGCAGCGGCGCTTTCACCGCCGATTTCATAGCCCATGGCACTCAGTGGACGCGTGAGGCTGCGATGGGGCTTACCTCTCACAACTGCTCTCTCGATGGCATGAAGCAAAGCCACTGGGCGAAGCCGCGTGCCACCGTGTGGTATTTCATCGACCCGGCCATTCGATTCATCGAGGAACTCGTGGCCTTCAATGCGTTCAACCGCGACAAGGACGGCGCGCTCTCCATCCTCGTAGTTCTGAATTGGTTCCTCATTAATCCTCGCCTCTGGCTTTTCGTGGTATTCTCCGCCGTGCTTATCTTCATCATCTTGTGCACCAAGCTCATCTCCAAGGCTGCCGACCGTCCGAGCCCCCCGCCGCATCCCCAGAGCAAAGGAAGCTGGCTGGGCTCAGCTGCATTTGGTACGGGAGCGGCGGTTACCATCTCGAGGGAGCGGATGAAGACGGGCACTTTCGAAGTCAACGATTTCGACAAGCTTCCCAACTTCGACGACACCCACGACGACACCAACCTCGACGATATCGACGACGCCAATGCAGTGGCGGCGCAAGCGGCTCAGGCAGCAACGGCGGTGGCGAAGCTGGGAAGGGAGCGACTTACGGGGATGATGCGTGTTCGAGGCGGCGGCTGCGCCGCAAGTAAGGAGGAACCGTCCGTTGGCTCGACGCAGCCCAATGCTTTGGACGACGTGGACGACACCAACCTCGACGACATCGACGTTGACTACGGCGACGCTGCGCGGCCCACCGTGACCATTGGCGCTCCTTCCGAGGAGATGATTCGCGTCCTCTCGGGACTCGACGACCGGCTCGCTGACGTGCTCCGCGCCGGCGACATCAAGCTGCTGCGTGTCTCGTGGCTGCGGCGGCTGCGGCGGCTGCTGCGGCAGCCAAACGGGCGGCGGCTGAAGCGGCGGCAGGAGCTCGAGGCGCTGCTCCTCGCACCGGCGGAAAAGTCGCCCTTCCTCTCGGCGGAGGAGGCCGTCGCGCTGCTCCGGCGTGGCACCCGCGGCGTTGGCGCGCTCACCCACGGCTGGCTGTCGCCCGGCGAGTGCGACCCGGACGGCGCGCGCCTGGACATGGTGCTCGCCGCTCTCGAGGAGCACCCGCACATCGAGGGCGTCTTCTGGGACTACGCCTCGCTCTTCCAGAACCTGCCCGACCGGGAGCGCACGCCCGACGAGAGGGCCGCCTTTGGTCGCGCGATCAAGGTTATGGCCGACGTGTACGCCTCCGCCGTTGGCACCACCGTGCTGCAGTCGCGCGAGATTCCGCCCCGGCCGAAGGCGTTCGATGGTGCATTGTGCCTCTTCGGGCTGAAGCCCACGACAGGCGAGGCTGCCGTCCGCGCGACGCTCGGCAGCTTCGGGACCATCGTCGCGTTCGAGCTTACGCGCAACCCGCCCGTCGTGCGCTTCGCATCTCACGAGATGGCGCTCGACGCCAAGCGCGCGGGGCCGTGGCCCGTGCTGTGCGACGGCGTCGACACGCTGTACAATGAGCGCCCATATGACGAGCGCGGCTGGTGCGTCTTTGAGAACGCCGTGAGCTACGAGCTGCTCGCGCGGCTGGGCGCGGTGCCGCGCGTGCGGGAGGCGCTCGACGCGCTTCCGTCCAAGGTGCTCGTACTGCGCAACGGCCAGCCCACCGAGCCGGGCGTCGCGCCCGCCGGCCAGCTCGAGACGCGCGTCGCCGAGGTGGTTACCAGCATCGAGCGCGCCACCTTCACCGGCAAGGGCGACAAGGACACGGTGCCCACCCTCTACCGTGACTACGTCGCGCGCATCGTCGGCGTGGTGCAATCCGTGCTCATGCTCGCTGCCGAGGCTGCCACCGGCTCGAAGGTCGCGCTGCCGCCGATGCCCGCCGCTGCCGCCGGGGTCGCGGCCATGCGCGCGTGGCACCTTAACTGTCTACGCGCGCAGCACGAGTTCATCCCCGACGCCCTCTCCGGCTACCGGCTCAACACGCTCACGCAGTGCGTGCCCATCGGCGTGGAGGGGCACGATGCGGACGGCAAGCCGCTCGCGGTGCGCGACGCACGCTCGCTGTGTGTGTTGCTGCAAGGCCTGCACGCGAGTGCGAGCCCATGCACGCTGCTCACTGCAGGCCCGGCGGCGGGCAAGACATGGCTCATGTCTCAGCTGATCATGCACTCGATCGACGGCGACCTGCTGCCTATCCTCGTCGAGGTGCAGCGCCTGCAGAAGGCGCTGGCGGAGCACGAGGCCGCGTTCGCCGCGGCGCCCGACTGGGTCGACGCTTACCTGCGCCTCACGTGCGCGCCGGATCACTACAGCTTGCTGCGCGGCGCGATGGACGCGCGGCGCGCCCTTCTCCTCCTCGACGGCCTTGACGAGGCCGGGCGGGAGCGCGCGCTCATCGAGGCCCACGTGGCCACCGTCCTCGCGCCGCGGAAGCTCGTGCTGCTGTGCACGTCGCGCCCCACGGGGTTGGACGAGGCGCTGTTCCAGGGCTTCCACAGGCTCAAGCTGGCCCCCTTGAGCGACGCCCAGCAAGCGGCCTTTCTGGCGACGCGCCTCACGCCGACGCACGCCGGCGCCCTCGTGCCCTACCTGCGCGACAGGGTGCCGCTCGACGCCGAGACGCGGCTCCGCGTCACGTGCAACCCGCTCATGCTCTCGATGGTCACGTCGATCGCCGTGCTGCGCGCGGACATCGCCATGCCCACGAGGACCGCCGAGCTTTACGACGTGGCGGCCCGCGCGATGCTTGCACGCGGCGGCGCGCTGCCCGAGGCTGACATGGCGCTGCTGCAGGCGACCTTTTTCGAGGCGCACGCGGCGCAGCAGCGCGTCATCACCGCGGCGCACTTCGACGCGGCGGCGCGGCAGCTCGGCTGCGGCGCCGAGGCGCTGCGCGCTCGCGTGTTGCAGGACCGCCTGCCACTCCTGCGCGTCCTCCAGGAGGCGCCGCTGCAGATGCAGGCCTTCCACCTCTCGTTCCAGGAGTTTTACGCGATGCGCGCGCTGGCCGACGGCAGCGGGCGCGCCCTTGCCAACTTCCGCATGGGCGACCCGTGGTGGACGAACGCTGTGCTCATGGGTGTGCAGGAGGGCGACGCCTTTGGCGAGCGCTTCGTGGAGGCGGCGGGCCTTGGTGGCGTGATGGGCGAGGGGTGGCGCGCGTGCCTGGTGACCGCGCTCGCGCACGCGGGCCTCCCCAGTGCGTGGCTGCCGATTGTCGCCGAGGCCGCCGGCGCGCCCGCAGAGTACCCGAGGCTCAAGCGCTTTGTCGGGCGCTACCGCAGCGTCCTGCAGCGCGAGGGTGGCAAGGCGGTCGCGCAACTCGCACTGCAGCAGCCGCAGACGAGCGTCGTCCTCGACCTGCTGCAGAGGGCGCCGCTGCAGCGCCTCGTCATGTGGCGCAACAAACCGCTGACCGACGACCCGTGCGTCGCCACCTTTGCGCACGAGGGCAGCGTGTGGTCGGTCGCCGTCTCGTCGACGCGCATCGTGGGCGGCGCGGGGAAGACGGTGTACGTGTACGACGCGGACTCTGAAGAGCTCCTCAAGGAGCTCGAGGGCACAAGCGACGTCAAGAGTGTGGCCGTCTTTGAGGACGAGCAGGGAGGCTTGATCACCGCGGGATACGAGGACGGAACGATCAAAGTCTGGGAATCGGGTGCGCTTTTGCCCCTCAAATCACTTCTCCTTGGTCAAAACTGACCCCTGCTGGCTTGTCTGGCAGGCAAGCTGGAGCTGCTGAGCGAGAAGACGAACGCCCACAGCGGCAGGATCTTCTCTGTCGCGTTTTCCCCGGACGGGACCAAGATTGTCTCGGGATCGCGCGACAAGACGATCAAAGTCTGGGATTCGGGTGCGCCGCGAGTCCAAAATCGCTCCTCCTTGGCCAAAACTAACGCCTGCTGGCTTGTCTGGCAGACAAACTGGAGCTGTTGAGCGAGAAGACGGACGCGCACAGCAGCAACATCACGTCGTTGGCGTTTTCCCCGGACGGGACCAAGATTGTGTCGGGATCAGACGACGAGACGATCAAAGTCTGGGATTCTGGTGTGTGCTTCGCCCTCAAAATCACGCCTCCTTGGCCAAAACTGACCCCTGCTGGCTTGTCTGGCAGATGCGCTGGGGCTGTTGAGCGAGAAGACAAACGCGCACTGCTACTTCATCAGTTCGGTGGCATTTTCCCCGGACGGGACCAAGATTGTGTCGGGATCGCACGATTTCACGATCAGAGTCTGGGATTTGGGTGCACCGGAGCCCTCAAAATCGCCCCTCCTTGGCCAAAACTGACGCATGCTGGCTTGCCTGGCAGGCAACCTGGAGCTGCTGAGCGAGAAGACGAGCGCCCACAGCGACTGGATCCAGTCGGTGGCGTTTTCCCCGGACGGGACCATGATCGTGTCTGGATCAGATGACCAGACGATCAAAGTCTGGGATTCGGGTGCGCCGGAGCCCTCAAAATCGCCCCTCCTTAGCCAAAATTGACGCCTGCTGGCTTGTCTGTCAGGCAAACTGGAGCTGCTGAGCGAGAAGACGAACGCGCACAGCGAGGCCATCACGTCGGTGGCGTTTTCCCCGGACGGGTCCAAGATTGTGTCAGGATCGCGCGACATGACGATCAAAGTCTGGGATTCGGGTGCGCCGCGAGCTCAAAATCGCCCCTCCTTGGCCAAAACTGATGCCTGTTGGATTGTCTGGCAGGCAAGATGGAGCTTCAGAGCAAGAAGACGAACGCGCACAGCGAAGTCATCACATCGGTGGAATTTTCCCCGGACGGGGCCAAGATTGTGTCGGGATCATACGACAGGACGATCAAAGTCTGGGATTTTGGTGCGCCGGAGCCTCGATCGCCCCTCCTTGGCGAAGACTGACGCCATTTGGCTTGCCTGGCAGACAAACTGGAGCTGTTGAGCGAGATGACAAACGCCCACAGCGACTTCATCCAGTCGGTGGCGTTTTCCCCGGACGGGATCAAGATCGTGTCTGGATCGGACGACGGGACGATCAAAGTCTGGGATTCAGGTGCGCCGCAAGCTCAAAATCGCCCCTCCTCGGCCAAAACTAACGCTTGTTGGCTTGTCTGGCAGACAAACTGGAGATGTTGAGCGTGAAGACGAACGCCCACAGCCGCGAGATCACGTCGGTAGCGTTTTCCCCGGACGGGACCAAGATTGTGTCGGGATCGTACGACAAGACGATCAAAGTCTGGGAATCTGGTGCGCCGGAACCCAACCCTCAAATCGCCCCTCCTTGGCCAAAACTGATGCCTGTTGGCTTGTCCGGCAGACGGGCTGGAGCTGTTGAGCGAGAAGACCAACGCGCACAGCGACTTCATCAGGTCGGTGGCGTTTTCCCCGGACGGGATCAAGATTGTGTCGGGATCGGACGACAAGACGATCAAAGTCTGGGATTCGGGTGCGCCGGGGAGTCAAAATTGCCCCTCCTTGGCCAAAACTGACGCCTGTTGGCTTGCCTGGCAGACAAACTGGAGCTGCTGAGCCAGAAGATGAACGCCCACAGCGAGTCAATCACGTCGGTGGCCGCCCACAGCGAGTCAATCACGTCGGTGGCTTTTTCCCCGGATGGGAGCAAGATTGTGTCGGGATCGTGGGACCAGACGATCAAAGTCTGGGAATCGGGTGCGCCGGAGTCCACAAAATTGCCTCTCATTGGCCAAAAGTGACGCCTGCTGGCTTGTATTTCAGGCGCGCTGGGGCTGCTGAGCGAGAAGACGAGTGCCCACAGCCACTGCATCAGGTCGGTCGCCTTTTCCCCGGACGGGACCATGATCGTGTCTGGATCAGATGACCAGACGATCAAAGTCTGGGATGCAGATTCGTTCAACCTGCTCGATTCGCGTCCAGGCGTGGCCTTCAGCAAAGAGGCCGAGGGTGCGGTGCGCGATGGCTCGACAATTCGCATGAAGGACGGGGGTGGCGCATTCTATGCGCCGAGTCCGATCTCGTGTGTGGCTGTGAGTTGGCCGAGGATTGCTGCCGGCGCGCAGTCAGGGGAGCTGTACCACCTCGAGGTGATGTGAGAGCATGGAGGCGGACACCCAACAGCGTCTGGGCTCTCCGTGCGCGGTGTCCATGCGCAATCGACGTACATGTTGGGTACGACGATTGTGGAATGGCAGAGGGTGGAGGAGCAGATGGTGATTGATGATTGCATGTACACGGATGCGCCGTCCATGCTGTTGGTTTTGCACAGGGTGAAGAGATGCGTCAACTGAGAACTGTGCATGTGTGAGTAATATATGTGAGTATTTGAGCTTTGTGGTTTAGGGTTCTTGTTCGCGGGCGGGCCAGGAGCCAACTGCGCTCATTGCAGGCATCTCTGCTCATCATAGGGGTGGGGGTCGGGTAGCTTTTCCTTGGGTCCTATAATCTCCTATATTTCCTATATTGGTCCGGAAGAACTTTTGCTCATTCACGGGGAACAGCCTGTCTCGCAGAGGCAGAAGTGCAGCGCCGGCGGAGAGCGTCCGAGCACGCCGGGCTTAGATGAGAGCGCATCGGAGGTCTCTTGGGTCTCAGACGCGGTCGAGAACCATGGCCATACCGCGTCGAAGGGGGCATTAGGTGGCATACTATTAGGCGGCATACTATGTGTCGAGTCTTTGTCTATGATACAGCCGCGTCAAAACTCGGTCAAAACTCGAGAGTCATCGAGGGCGCGCCGAGATGGGCAAGGCAAGTTTGGCGACGCTGCGATAAGTCGGCCATTCACACGAGCACTCCATGTGACGATCCTGGCGCTCGCCCTCCTCGTCCCGCAATGCGATGCGAGCGCTGCGCGCTGCTGCACGACGTTGGATATACGGCGCGATGACGCGGGGGCAATACGTTGCTATGATACAGCCGTGTTGCAGTGCTACGGAGCACGGCAAGACCCTGGGAACATGCAAATGGTGAAGATGGCGCATCGGCTGACGGGTTGCGAGGACGGGGGGCACACATTTTGGAGCTGTGTGCAGGCTCTCGGCGACAGATTCGAGCCAACACCATCTCCGGTTGCGGCTCAGCAACTCGAACCTGAGCCTGAACCGAGTCCGAGGTGGGATGGGCCAAGTCGTCAAGCTCAGTCTCGGGTGGAAATGGGACCAGATCCAGAGACGCATGGGCGGCAAGGAGGCGGGCCTATTGAGACTGTTCGCATGCCGCGGTCGCAACGTGCTCCGAAGCCACGATGGACGGTGAGTCGTATGCACAGCGTACCGGCGAACTTGGACAGCATACGGAGACGACGGCTTCGATGGCACATTAGCAGGAAGAAATGGAAGAGGCGGATGCGTGCGCTTCGCGGGAACACAGTGGTTGAAATGTTCAACGTTGTGCTCTGGAATGCACGAGAGCTCCATGCCGAAGCGGGCCCTACGCGCGAGGCATCACGGGCAAAGATGCAGTGGATCATGCGGCGTTTACAGGAGGAGGACGTTGACGTCTGCTTTCTACTGGAGGTAATGGGCTCACAGGAGGCGTTCACGGCGGAGACTTACGGGCTGCGCGCATTGGCAAAAAAGATCGGCTACGTCGCACGTTGGATCGTGGGAGAGGGTGGCAGTCAGCGCGAGCAGCTGCAGAGTGGCGACTCCTTCACCAATGGTATTGCCGTGCTCGTCAAACAGGCGACATGTAGCATTGAGCGGTACATACGACTCGAGGAAAGGGTGCTCGGCGTATGGATCAGAGGGCGTGCGAAGATGGAGCAGCTTCACACGCGGATTGCAGCGATGCACGGCTTACATCACGGTGGCTCCTCAAGCTTTGAGAAACAGCTGCAGGCCACATACTTGTGGGCGACTGACGCATCTCAGGCTGTTAAGGGCTGCCTCGTGGTGGGTGACTTCAATTACGTGGCGGATGAGGCGTGGCGGTCATCGCACACGGCGTTGACGGCCAACGATCGGCTGTTCAGAGATTACATCTCGCAGCCGGGGGTGGAGTACGTCCCGCCGATCGCTTCGAAGCCGCTGATAGTCTGGACACGGAAGGGTGGCAACGTTGCAGAGGTGAACAACTTGGATGGATATGGCTCCATGATCGATGGTGCCGTGATGATAGGGGCCGAATGTGGACTTTGGCGACGGACAGTGGTGGATTTCGCCGACAATCAAGCAAACACGACGAAATCACTGTCAGATCATGCGTGGGTCACGTTCTCAAGAGAAATTCTGGATTTGGAGCTCAGGGGCGAACAACGACCGCGCTCGGCACTGCCACGTGGCGATGAGCGCGTCAAGAAAAAATACCAGGATCGAGTGCGGGAAGGGGATGTACTGGAGGACATTCTCACGGCGCAAGGCGCGGTACACGCCACATCCGCTGCGGTGCAGCGACTGCGAAGGGTGGCGGAACAGGCGGCAGCGGAGGCAAGGAAGCGCCGTCAGGAACGGCCTCTAGAGACGGCTCATAGATGGCGCAGATGGCTGCAGGAGGCCTACGCGGCTCGACATCGGGGCCTGTCGCCGCACGATGTGCACGGGGGTCTCTTCAATTACCACTCACGCCTCTGGCTCATTCGAGCGAGGTACGAGGGAGCAGGAGACGACGTGTGCTGGGCCAAGATCATCAAGCGATGCCGAAAATGCTGGACGAGCGCGAACCGGAGATTGGTGCGCAGGCAACAACGGGACGATCAGCGACTCCGGGATCTGTCGCTGGGCATCGTCGAGGGCAAGGGAAGCAAGGACCTAGCGCACGTGGCAATGAGAGCGTGGGAGGCAATCCGCCCGCGACGTACTAGCCTTGCGTTTGACCGGTTTCATCCGCAGGATGATGTACGCAGTGCACCGGTGCTCGCGGCGGAGGATCCGGACGCCTTTCTACGTGGGCTCGCACGGGAGGGAGACAGACTCGTCAAAGGCTTTGCGTCCACTCCGCCGATCCTCGAGGCTTTTCAGGCGTTCTGCAACGTATTCTGTCCAACCTACGAGACTTTACGAGGGAGAGATGGCGGCGAGTGGGAGCTAGTCAAGGAGCTCACGTTCCCTGTCTTTCTTCAGGTGCTCAAACGGGTGCCAAGGGGAAAGGCAGTAGGGTATGGCGGCTTCTCCATCGAGCTCCTCATTCATTCAGATCGCGAAGTCAAGAGAGCGTTCTATGATTGCCTCATGGCGGATCTGCAGGGAGGCGACTTCCCGCCATCGTGGCGGAAGGTCATCTATGTACTGCTCGCGAAGCCGCCTCCCAACAATCAGGCGCTTATCTCCGAAAGAAGGGAGATTGCGCTGATGGCGCAGGACATGAAGCTTGTCATGCACATGGTACGGGCTACAGCGTATCGGCTTATTACGGGCAGACTGCGGTCGGAACAATGCGGATGGCTGCCAGGGTATGGTACAGTCGACGCCGGGCTTCCCTTAGCTGCGGTGATTCAGCAGGCGGAAAGGCTGCAACAATCGTTATGGATACTCTATGTCGACTTGGCGACATTCTTTCCGCGTATTGACCGGGAAGCTCTCACGGTCGCCGAGGCTCTTGTAGGTTTGCCGCCGCAGGTGATTGAGTTAGTCGGACAAATTTACGGCGCAGGGCGAGCCGTTGCGGCTGAGGCGGTTGAGTGTCAGTTCGATACCTCTATCGGACTCAGCGCCTCCTTCAGGAACCACATGGGGGCGCTCATGGGGGAGGTTCTCTCTCCCGACAGAGCGAAAATCTTCCTCAATTCAGTTCTGTGGGCCATCAAACTTCACGTTCACGGGGTGCAGCTCTTTGGTTTCGGGGACGACGAGGAGGGATGCATTCGAGCGATTGCAAGCCTCGCATACGCGGACGATTGGGCCGGGACGTTTGGGAGTGAGGCGGATCTCAGGCGGGCCTGGGCAATATGGAGCGTCTGGGTTCCGATTTCCGGTTCGAAACTGGGCATTAAAGGCAAGCTAAAGACGGTGGTCACGGGCGTGCGTCGAGATGAGCAGGGGGGGGAAACTGACATTTCCGATCCGCAGCTAATCACACTCGACGGTACTCGCGTGCCGGTTCTTTCGCGGAGTGAGGCCTACAAGCATTTGGGCGTTCTTCGCGCTGCCATGGGCGGAGATGGGGCGGCGCGCGACTCGCTCAAAAAACAGCTCAGGGTTGCAATTGGGCGCGTGGCCCGTATGCACAAACCGTCGCAAGGTGACATGGTCTTGGTCACGAATGGGCTCTTCCAGGGGCTTGCGGGTTTCAAATGCAGCACAGTGTATTACCCCTTCGAGTGGATGGAAGATATCGAAAAGGAGTGGAGGAGAATGTTCAACAAAAAAGCGCGACGAGACGCGACTACGCCATCGTGCTTGCTGTATGAGGGCGGGGGTGGTGCGGTAGGAGGTCGACGGCACCTGTGGGCGATCAGTTGCGCCTCTTTCTACGTGGCTTTCACCAGAGCCCTTGCGGACGTCGCGGACACCTCTCAGCGCGCAGCGGCGCGATCGGCACTGGCACTCAGCCTGTCAAGGTGGGGGGTACAGGGTGACCCTAGTGTTCTGTGACATCGACAGCGCGGAGGAACCACGAGGTGGCGAAGCATCGTGGCTGTGTCGCCTGGACGTTGACGATCAAGGATTTCTTGCGGGCTGGATGGAACGTGCGTGCGAGATGCGAGCACGGTTCCAATTCGATGCGGCGGGCTATCTTTGCTCTAGGGACGGTGCGCGACTCGAACTTCAGCAGTTAGCGCAACTCG
>Ga0210247_100253_pt1 | contig 49104 bp, 25 predicted proteins | sample ChrtobMetP3_16mM_FD_155449 | JGI IMG/M metagenome (GOLD analysis project Ga0210247, IMG submission 155449) | Chrysochromulina tobin associated microbial communities from unialgal haptophyte culture, Seattle, Washington, United States - P3_16mM | ecosystem: Host-associated > Algae > Haptophytes >... | reverse complement strand
GGTGACCCGCGCCTTCTTGCACTTTTCCGCCTCCGCAGCACCGGCCTCGGCGTCGCCGTCGGTGCGATTCGCTCTTGCCGTGGTCGGCATCGACCACGGGCGTCGCCTCGAAGCCCGAACGGGCCGATCCGAGCGCGTCTGAAGCCGCCAGCGAGCCCGGCAGCGACGCGCTCAAAAAGCGTTCCGCCCCTTAGAGAAAAAAAGGAGGGTTCCAGAACTCGGGAAATCCAGCTTTGCGAGTCCACAAGGTGTGCTGCGCCGGCTGCTGCGCCTGCTGCTGCGCCTGCTGCTGCGCCTGCTGCTGCGCCTGCTGCTGTGCCTGCTGCTGCGCCTGCTGCTGCGCCTGAACTTGCCGCTGCGCCTGCTGGTCGCACTCCCTGCGAAGCGTCGCGACGGCCGCAACGACGTTGTTCTGAGCGCGAGCATAGACGAAGCGCGCCAGCCGGTCGGCGAGTCCGCTCTTGTTGCCCGAGGTTAGCTGGCGATTGGACGAGAGCACTGCCTTGAGGACGTTCACTTTGTAGCGGCACGCATCCTGCGTCAGCATGACGAGGTGCTGTTGGCCCGAGCGCGCCTGGTCGAGGGCAGCTCGCTTGCTCGCGTCGCTTAGGTCATCGAAGGCGTCGTTGATAACCTGGAAGGCGACTGTGGCGGACGGATGCTGACACTTGTCTGGGTGCACCTGCAAGCACCGGTTGAGAAATGCCTTTTTGATATCCGCATCTGTCGCATCGACGGCCACACCTAGCGATTTGCAAGGATCGGCGCGCGAACCAATAATTTCATCGACGGCCGCCGACTCCGACGAAGATGTGGCGGGGGCGGGGGCGGAGGCTGCGGCGGGAGCGCATGCAGGAGGCGGCGCTTGGGCGGCGGCCGGCTCTTCTCCTGCTGACGGTGGTGCACTTCCCGCTGAAGAGCTCTTCGCAATTGCCTCGCGAGCGCGCTGGATCAAATCGGCCTTGTCGATGCACCCGGTGGTGTCCAGCCCAGCCCTCGCGATGAGCTCCTTCAAGTCGCGGTTTGAGAGGCTCTCCAAGTCCAATGACGGCGGAGGAGGAGGAGGTCCGGAGACTCCAGTTGGCGGCGACGGAGGATTTTCGTAGATCACGTTGCCCTTCGCGTCGGTGGGCTTTGCCAACAACTTTGCCAATGGCACGTCATCCTCCGAGGATGACTCTGAGGATGACGAGTCATCCTCGTCAGACTCCTCGCCCGCCTCCTCTTCCCCATCCGGCGTAGGCTCGCCGCTGCCGGGTATCTCTTCATGGCATTGCCCAGCCTGACTCATCGATGCGGTGGGGGTGCGTGTGGGAGCCGAGGCGGCGATCTGCGCAGGCGGTGAGGGGCATGTGCGTGGCCGCTTGCGGCTGCCGTTAAGTGGCAGTTCATCATCATCGCTGTCTGATCCCGCCACGACCGAAACATGGTAACCTGAAGCCGGCCTGACGGCACTGGCGGGGGCGGGGGCGGAGGCGGAAGCTGCGGCGGGAGCGTATGCAGGAGGCGGCGCTTGGGCGGCGGCCGGCTCTTCTCCTGCTGAAGCCGCCGCCGCCGCCGAAGCTGTTGCTGCCGCCGTTGCTGCCGTGGCGGTCTTGGCGTCGAGAGTCATGCGGCCAGCCGCTGTGGCGGCCGCCCTCTCCCTCGCAGCCGCCCGCTCCTCCGCCACTTTGAGTGCCGCTGCCGCTGCCGTGGCTGCTGCGGCGGCGAGGACGTTTGGTGCACTTCCCGCTGAAGAGCTCGGGTGTACGGTTGGCGATGTGAAAGTCTCGGCGGGCGGTGCGACGTCGTCAATGGTCGGCTGCCAACCCGCGCTGTGATGAGCACTTGCATGCAAGGCAGGGGCGGGCGGTGCGGCGTCATCGATGGTCGGCGACGACTCCGCCGGCGCCGCATCCATCTCCACATCGCTCGCCTCCTCCTCCCCCTCCTCCCCCTCCGTAAGCCCCCCAGCCGCCCCTTCACCCAGCGAATCTGCTGCCATGTGGGAAGCTGCCGGCATGGCGTTTGCAAGGTCGGGTGAGGTGGACTTCAAAGCGCTAGCCGTCGGCGTGACAGCAGCCAGCCCATCAGGAGGCGCATGGGCGGGCTCGGGTACGGCAGCTGAGGCAACGGGTTGCGAGGCCGTGGTAGTGCCTGAGGAAGGCTGGTGCGGCGCAGGCTCAGGCGCGGCATAAGGCTGGCTCGGCCCAGGGGGAAGGCCCAGGGCCTTTCGCGCTGCCTTCTCTATCATCTTATAGTGTGGAAGCCTGTTCCCGGTCGAGTCCCGAAGCGTCTTCATCATGTTGTCGAACAACTCGTCATCGCCGTCGATGAACGAGAGTTGATCGTAGCCCGCGTCTTTGAGCGCAGCGCCGTACAGATTGCCGAATGAAAGATGGATGGTCTCGAGCCATTGCCGAATCGGCAAGTTGATATCACCAGGTGGCGCACCAAGACGAACGACGTACTTGAAGTGCCGCTCGACCCACTTCTTCCTCTTTTTGGTGCAGCCCGGTTGGCCACGCGCGCCAAAGAGAATGGTGCTGCCATCCGTGAGTGGCACAGCCACATTTTTATCAACCCCCTTCCCGTCAACTTCGCAGCCATTCATGCTGAAGTCTGTCAGCACCGGCGGCCCGGCGGCGCCCAAGGCAATGCTCGCGTGCCGCCGAGAGATGAGGTTCAATGCCCAAACTGGAGTGTCAGCGACGACAGGATCCAGGCAGATTACGTCGTCACCTTCGCGACCAATGGTCACGGTGGATCCAGGCTGAAGTAGAATGTGGGACGGAAGCCTATTTTGAGCGAGACTGGCATCTGCCAGCTCGAGGTGCCACATGAGCGGGAGTCGATCGATTTCCATGTTTCGGTGCCTCAACCAGTGCTCGGGCCTACTGAGAAAAGCGAGCGTCCCAAGCTCAAGACGACGCGTTCGAACGTCGCCCAGACCCCAGATCTTCTTGGTTGTCCCTAAAACCCCTCTAACTTCTCACACAGCGCTGCAGTACTGTGTCGACCCGTTTCAACTTGACACTCCCGTTTTACACATACATGCTCACACTCACACACTCGCTCGCTCACACTCACTCATACATGTACGCTGTCTCGTTGCTCACTGCGTGAAGGATCGTCGAAACCACCGAAAACCCGAGCACACAGAGGACGGATGCTGTCCTACTCGCTCGATGGGAGCGATGGGTTCAGCAAGCACCCAGACCTGTGGTTGCGACGAGAACGCCGAAAATCCGAAGCGGGCGTGCTTGATCTGCTCTCGGCCGGAGTGCGTCTGCTCGGAGAGCGAGGACAGTGTTGCGCTCATTCAATGCGATGAGGGCCACCCGATCTGCCAAGTGTGCCTCGACAAGTACATTCTCACGAACGTGAAGAAGCTTCGGGAGACAGACTACCTGCCGGCGAAGGCAGAAACGGCGCAGATCAGTGAAGACGGTGCCACACTCGCCTTCCTCCGCGGCGCCTGCTCTTGCCCGCTCCGCGGCCACGGGTGTGGCGCGGCGCCATTTAGCGACCGCTTGATCGCGTTGAACGTGAGCGAACTTACCTTTGCCGAGTACTCCGAGGGGAGGGCGTTGCTCCCCATCGCGCTCAAGGTGGATCAGGTCGTCCAGGAGGGTTCCGAGCTCGCGCTGCTCATGCCCAACGCTCGCATGTGCGCGCGCTGCCACTACGGGCCCGTTGAGCTCACCGCAGGGAGCTGTAATGATCTGACGATGCACCACGGCGAAGTGCGGGCGCCCGGGAGGGCGCCAGTGAGTAACGCGTGCCCAAACTGCGGCTGGTTTGCGGACACTATCACAGCGTGGCCGAGGTGGGTGCGGCAGACAGCGGCCGAGGAGGCCACCTGGGCGACGGTGCACTCAGCGCAGGATACCCTGGAACAGTTACTGGGACTGGCTCGGGGACGGCGGCCCACTCTCCATCAGAGGACGCCAAGGACTCTGGTGCCATCGCGTCATCGCGCTTCAGCTGAGCCAACTCTCGCCGTCGGCACTCAGGTGACCTATGATCGTTTCAGGGGTTGCACCGTGGCGCTGCTGCACGCGGATGGGAGCGTCGACATCAACGTCCCGGGTGTCGGCATCCTTTCGTGTGTCGCACGTAGCGCAATCCGAGCAATCCAAGCAATGTCGGCGGAGGAGGTCGACGAGTTTGGGCTCTTATCGGCTCTGATGCTGCATAGCATCGACGAGGACGATGCTAACGATGACGAACTCCTGAGTTAGTTGGGCTCATGGAGGAAGAGCTGGCGGACGATTTGTCTGAGGTCGACCTGGGCCGCGCTAGGGCCGCGCGGTCGAAATGCCCTCCGCGCAGAAGCGCGGCGGCAAGGCAGGATTCCTCGCCGCCGCCGCCGCCGCCGCCGTCAATGTCGCCGCCAACGCCGCGAGATTCTCTGCTCGAGTTCTTCGCAAAATGGTGGTTTAGAAATGGCTAATGATGGGCGGCGTTCTGGATCAGGACATCCCGGAGCTCTGCGTCGGCGTCGAGAGATGCGTGAGAGGCTTCTTCAGAGGCGTATACCCAGCTTGACCAACTCCAACCCCTACTGCCGCTCGCACTGCCGGTTTATCAAGCTCGTCGTTATGTTTTTACGCGGTTCCTCCGCCGCTCACACAGTCACGTTGACGCGTTCACTCGATTCGTGGGGCCGCGCAGCCCCTAATCATGAGACGTGATGGTTAATAGCGACTGTCAGAGAGTAAAATACTGCCAGTATACAGGACAAGTACGTGAGTTGACGCCACAAATTTCACGTGGTCGTGCCGTTCAGCTACGCATCGGAACCACGACTGTGAGGCGACTGGGTATTTTTCGAGTAGCTACGCCGGTCCGGTGTCTTGGGTGCCGAATTAAACCATTGGCTGTGAGCTACGACGTCGCATACACCAGTCGGACCAGAACCGCGGCAGTTGCCAGATACATGTAAACTGCGGTCAGCACGCCCCGCGCCCCCGGGGACCAGTGACCTCGACCGAATGGAACTGCAACTCCGGACACGGAATCCGCTTACAGTCGTGGACCGCTCACTGGTCACCGCTGTGAAGCAGCGCGCGCCCGGGCCCGTGTGGTGCAGCCTCTGCCCTGGTCGAATCATGTGTCCCATCTTCTCGTAATCTTCTCGCCGGTCGGCGGCTGCGAGTGATGGCGGCTGCGAGTGATGGCGGCTGCGAGTGATGGCGGCTGCGAGTGATGGCGGCTGCGAGTGCGCGCGACTCACTTCTTCATCTTCTTGGCGGCGTTGGACGACGAGGCCGCCCCCATTTTGTGCTTGCCCTTCCCGACCACGGGCATCTGCTTGCCCTTGCCCGCGTCCGTCTTGGGCGTCGGGGCGAGCACCTTGAAGAAGGTGTCCAGGCGCCCTTGGCTCGACTTGCCGCGGCACTTTTGCAGGCGCTCGATGGCCTTGTTGATGCGCTCCTCGCCAAACTGCTTCTCTTCGACGAGGTACTTGCGCAGCCCGTCGGCGTCGCAGTCGGTCCACTTGAAGTCGCACTCGGGCGCTTCGACGTCGATCACGTCGGGCTGCACGAAGAGCTGGCGCGCCTCCGCGAATGGGAAGGGCTCAGGCAGCGTGTACTTGTCCTTGTCCAGCTTCTTGAGGATCTCCTCGATGGAGCCATGCTCGCGCACGAGCTTGAGTGCTGTTACGGGCCCGATGCCCTTGATCGAGTCGGTGTAGTCGCAGCCGCACAGGATACACAGGTCGATGAACTGGGCGTGCGTGAGATGCAGCCCGGCGAGCGCCGCCTCCAAGTTCACCTCCACGATCGGCAGCTTGCGCGACTCGGCTGCGTTCAAGTGCCGGAGAAGGATGGGCGTGCCAAAAGTGAGCGCGTCCGCATCCTCGGTGCCGGTTGCGAAGACCTTGCCCGCCTTGGCGAGCGCGGCGCAGGTGGCCTCGGCCTCGCACGGTGCATCGAGCACGGGCACGCCCATCAGCCTCAGCAGCTGCTTCACCTCCTCAGACTGCTCGCGCGACGCGCGCACCAGCCGCTTCTGCTGCCGCTCGATGTCCTCGGCCGTCGCACCCGAGCCCTCCTGCTGCAGCTTGGCGAGCTCGTCCTCAGCGGCCTTCTGGCGCTCCTTGCGCTTGGCAAGCTCACCGCCCTTCATCGTCGGCGCCTTGCCGTCGAAGACGAATACCGGCTTGATGCCCGCCTCGAGCATCTTGATCGTGCGGTAAAGCATACCCGTCAGGTGCGACGTGACCTCGCCCGCGTCGTTGGTGAGCTGCATGCTGCCGCCACCCGCTGCATCCATGCTCCGCACGGCGATCAGGAACTGGTAGATGCTCATCGACGCGTCGATGGCAATCTTGCGATTGAAGTACTTGTCGACGGTGCCCTCCTTGATGGCGCCCGGCGCATTGTCGGAAATGAGCCTGCACGGGGATCAGGCGAGCCGGCCAAGGATGAGTAGCGAATTTTGGGCAAAAAATGTGTGCGTCTGTGCCGCGCGTGCGGGGAGTGTGAGAGGGCCTCGGTGCGCACTTGGTGAGCCCTTGGATGCCCATATTTGCCGCAAAGCGCGGCAAAAATCACCAACGAAACTCATGGAGCTGGGTCGGCGGAGTGTGAACAATGATCACTATGATAACCTACCAAAATTCCCCGGGCGCTAGAGCTCTTGCAGGCAACGAGCGCCATCTCGAGCACAATGGCTGCCGTCACGCATCGGGCCGAGCTTCGCCGCTTCGAGCGCGCGCTGTACGTTATGCTCGTGGCGATGCTGGCGCTCAACTTCGGAGATGCGTGGCGACTCCGAGCGGCCGCAACCGCCCATCGCTCCACGGCAGCGGCGCGAGTGCTGCCGCCACGTCCACCATCATCGGTGCCTTCACCGCCGTCGCCGCCGCCGGAATTGTTTGACTTGGGCGTGCGTACCGCCACCTGGTTTGTGCCTTCGTTGCGCACGCGCCGCATCGCCCGTGTCTCGTCGGTGCGTGCGCAGGACATCAGCCTCTTCCATCAGGCAGGTCTGGAGGTCGAGGTTGTCGACAGCAGCAGTAGCACTGGCATCGGCAACGGCAGCAGAACGAGCGGGCGCCGCCTGCGCGGCAGCGGCACCAGCGGCGACTCGTCCGACCTGCTGCTGCTGCCGTGGCGCCTGCCTCCTGGAGCCGAGTCGTTGGATGGGCAAAATACGACGAGCACAGCGACTGCCGCCGACGAGACTGACGATGGTCGCTACGACGAGGCCGGCGGCGCGGTGAAGCCGGCGGCTGCGACGCTGCGGACGGATTTGTTGACGGCGGATGTGCTGTGGGGTCAGTGGACGTCCAACCTGCAGTTCTACGACCGTCGGCTGCGCGCGGGCCAGCTCGTCAACTCCCTTATGGGCCTCGAGCACGATACGCTCGGGACGACGCTCGCGCTCGCTCGCTCGCACCAGCGATGCATGCGCACCTGGGGGGCGCGCGCATGTAACTACACGTCGGCCCAGCTGGTGCTGCACTCGCAGCGCGACGTGTCGCGCCTCGAGTCACTCTTTGGTGAGGACGAGCTCGCAGATCTCGCTGAGTGGCGGGAGATCACACTGGATGAGATGCGCTCGGTCTGGTTGGCCAAGCAAGCCACGTACCACCGCTCGCTGCAGCACCAGCGCGCCTCGATGTTTGAGGGGCGCTTGATCGTCGCATCCAACGATCCGCTGCCATCGGGCCTCTGGGTGGTGCAACCATGGCCTACCACACCCATGCTCTGGCGCCACCACCGCTTCATCTTGCGCACGTGGCTGGTGGTGCCCTCGGTGCTTCCGCTGCGCGTGTACATGCTGCAGGACGCCTGGGCGCACGTCGTGGCGAAGCCGTACCGCGCGGACCAGCTGCTCAGCTCGTACAAGGATGCGTGCGTCCACCTGTGGTCGCTAAGCCGCTGCTCCGTCACGCATGCGCATCGCGTGCTCCGCACGAACCACGAGGCTTTCCTGAGCGGGCTGGTCGGCGTCCCGAGAAGCGGCGTGCCGCTCGATGATCGAGGCGAGAGCGCCCAAAAGGTCTTTTGGCGGCGGCGCGTGTGGCCATCGCTCGAGGATGCTGCCACGCGCGTCGTGGCCTCCGTCTGGCGTGAGCTCGCCATGTACGAGCGTGGGCTGCGTACGAGCGCTGCCGCGGGCACAATCGCGCCGTATCGGCGCGTGGCGCTGCTCTCCCTTGATTGGATCATTGATGAGGGTGGCCGACCTGTGCTGGTGGACGTCGACGTGGATGGCGCCGTCGCCTCCGACGAGCTGCCCCTCTCGCGCAAGTACGCGCTCGACGCCCTCGAGTTTCTCGGAGTCGGCGGTTACGAGCGGCATGAGTACGGCGAGCGCGCGGGCAGTGCGATCGAGGCCTTTTGCGCGAGGCAGCAGCGGCAGGCGCAGCAGCAGCAGCAGCAGCGGCGGCAGGCGCGGCAGCAGCAGGCGGAGGCGCCAGCCGCGCGCCCGTGCGGCGCAAGCGGCTCAGCCGCGCTCCTCGATTTGGTGGACGAAGCTCATCATGCGGGCACCTTTGCCCGCATCTTCCCACCTGTGGGCGCGCGAGGCTGCGGCCGATTTTGTGAGTTCTTCGAGACGGGCGGCGCTGCGTACTCGCACGAGGACCACCTCACGTGGGCATTCCTCAGGGCGCATGCTGGGCTCTTCCCGCCACGGGCGAGGCCAGCCACAATGGAGCCGCCCAAGACAGCGCGGGCGAGGCCAGCCACAAAGGAACCGCCCAAGACAGCGTAGCGCGACGGAGGCAAGCCCACAAGTCCGTGTCTGTTGGCTGAAGCTCGCGACGGCCAATGGGGACGGATGATCTCGAGGATGATCATGATGAACAAACGAGGAGCGATTTCCGATCCGGCGGTGGCGGGTCGCGACGGTCCGCTCTTTCCCTCTTTCCTCCGCTCAGTCTTAAGTCCGCTCGACGCGTAGCTCGAAGCTCGACTCACGACTGCTCGAGTCGTCCTGGCACGTCCGCGGTCGTCACGATCGCGCATCTTACTTAATGACGGTATGAAATCAGACGGTTAGTGACTCACCCGTACAACTCTCCGCACATACCGTTCGTGGGGGACCTGATACCTCACTGCCCGTTAGGGGTAGGGTGACGGCGACACCGTTAGGCACTGGCGGAGGCGGAGCCGGCAAGGGATCGCGCGTCGGCAGCACTTTAGTGGTGGGTGCTGTGAGAAGTTCGTATTGGTCAGAGTCCGGCGTGTACCGAAACTGCGCGATGCAGCAGTATGCAGTGGATGCTCGGCCGCGAAAGCCAGCTAGGTTGCACAGGTCGCGGATGCCCTCGCGATGCGACACGAGAAGCACCCGCGTGAGCCCCTGCGCCGCCGCCTCGGATGCCAGCCGGCCGACGCAGGCCTCGAAACCTTCCGAGTACAGAGCGTCGGTGGGCTCAATTGTCGTGCCGGGGGCGCAGTAGGCGCCCGCCTGCTCGGAAGCAAGGAAACGTGGCCCCTTGCCCTTCGGGTCAAAAGCGCTGATGCCGTACTTCTGGACTGCAGCAGCACACTCGGCAAGCCCGGGCACGGGACGTAGTGGCACGCCACCGAGCTGGGCCGCCACGAAGCTCGCTGTCTGGAATGTGCGGGTGCACGGCGAGACATAAATTCGCTCAAACGGACGCCGCTGGTGCTCGCCTTGCAGCCTCACGCCCGCCTCTGCAGCCTGTTTGTATCCATTGCGAGTGAGGGGCGGATCCCACTTCGGGCGATCATTGACGATGCTCGAGTCTGGCACCTCGTCGATGCGTTCGCCGTGGCGCAGGACCAAGACTTCGATTGAGACGCTCATGTTCGATGGGCGTTGTTGCGTGTGTCGTAGCGGCGGGTTTTTCGGGTGACGGCGATTAGGGGGGGAATCCAGCGAGTCCAGCCCCCATTCGGTGATCCCGCTTGGTATTGTGTACTTGATCGTATTTCGTCACAACGGCCGTTAGATTGCCGGATCAGAGTTGCTCACAACCGACGACGTGTATCGAGGGACGCTGCTCGATGGCGAGTTTGATGAGGTCGAGGGAGCAAACTCGTTTCAGGACACGGTCTCAGCGTTCCGCGGCGATCAGCTGGCGATGGAGGCCGACCGGAGTGAATGAGAGAATCTGCATACAATACGCTAAGTAATATATAAAGAGCACAATACAGCGCGTCCCATCGGCGCATATGCCCGGGCGTCACACTGACACTCCGTGAACGACTTTCACTTCACTCACTACCCGGCGTGTGCCGGCGCGCGGCGGATCCCGGCCGGCCGGGGCCCGGGCGGGGGCCGGGGCGTCCGAGTACCGAGATGTCTATTCCCGTCGAATCGCGTATCGATTTTCTATCTACCTTCCAACCTGCGCACGCTCGAGGACGGCGAGGGCCTTGTGCCAGATGCGATAATCGGGCCTCGCGTCGGCAAGAGGCCAGCCGGCACTCGTGAGCGCGAACTCGTACCCTTGGCCGGCGCCCCATTTCCACAGTCCCGAGCGGATCTCGCCTTCGAGCTGGCCGGGCGCCCACGAGGAGTGCCCATGCAGCGCACGCGCGAGGACGTGGGTGCGCTCGCGTGGAGTGGTGCCCACCCATCGATGCGAGCGCCAGAGCGATGCGGCATCGACCTCTCCTCTCACGTGCAGGGCATCCGCGCGGAAGGCCGCCGCACCCTCGGCCGCGCCGTCGGCCGCGCCAGCCTGCGCTCCTCGCGCATCGGCCTGCTGTGCCTCGGCCCCGTCGACGGCCCTGCGTTGGTCGAGCAGTGAGGCGCGCGCGCGCTCGCGTAGCGTTGCGAGGTCGCCGCCGACGTGCAGTCCGCTCCCCAGGCGCGTGGCGCCCGGCACGTTCTCGAACGCGTGCAGCACGACCCAAGTGTCGAGGCCGACGGGCCCGCCTAGCCCGTGCGAGACCGCGAACGGGTCCTCAGGCGTTGCGAGCGCGTGGCGGAGAGGCGCGCCGCTTTCGAAGACCGGATGGTTGGTGCGGATGCGTTCGATGGGGCAGTTGATGAGGTAGCCGGCAGTGCCCTCCTCGTCGTGGCGCGTGATCACGACCACCGCGCGGTCAAAGATGCCGCCACGGATGGCGTCTGTGGCCACGAGCAGCGCGCCCGCCGCGAGGCCCTGGATGTTCGACCCAACACGCACGAGGCGAAGCGAGGGCGTGCCGTCTCCGTCCACGAGCATGCACAGCCGTAAACCAAAGAGGGCCGGAAGCGACCAGTCCAAGCAGCCAATGAACATGATGACGAGGATTACTATCATGATGACAGGCTCGTTGCAGAAGATGTTGGCGAACCCCAAACTGGCCATGGCTATCGCATTGCGCACCCAGTTATAGGGCAGCGAGAGCGGAGAGACGCTCGCAGGGGGCTTTTCGCGCGGCACGAATTCGGGGGCGTATGCCGCCTTGCAAACTGGGCAGATGGCTTTTCGCGACCGGTTGGGTGACGACTGCTGCCACCGCTTCAGGCAGCCGATGTGGATCCAAGCCTGCGTGCCAGCGCATGCGCATGGCTGGACGAGGTCGTCGTAAGGGGTACCCGGCTCCATGCAGATGCGGCATGAAGGGATGCTGGGCTCGTCATCGCAGTCTGAGGGCTTCTGCATGGACGGATAAGGGAGGTTCGTCAAAAAAAAGTTTTGCGTGACTCGAATTGCAAGATTTGTGTGGGTGTTTGTAATGGCTCCTTTCGAGTTTGAAGGGAATTTATGAAACTCCTTATCCGGATACGCGAAGTTGCCGTGTCTCGGAATTCACGTCGTCGTGAAAGCCGGGTCGCGCGGCGGCGCTCATGGGATGCGCGGGCAGCAAGGCAGGCGGTGCAGAAGGCTCCGCGAAAGGCCATGCACACGGCCGTTCTATGAGTTCGCACTTCCAACCGGAGAAGGATGCGGAGGCGTTCCGTGAGGCCCTCTTCAGGGATGTCGGCCTGCCAAAGACATATAAGGATGGGGAGGCGATCATCACTGAGGGCCAGGCTTCGGACTCTGCCATCTTCATCCGGAAGGGCACCGCGACGATCTTGAAAGGTACAAAGGAGGTGGCCAAGCGCAGCAAGGGCGACCTAATCGGCGAGATGACGCTCCTGCTGGGCGACTTGCCCGGCAGCAGCGTCATCGCCGCGGGCACGGTCGAGGCTTATGTCGTGCAGCACTCCAGGCTGGCAGAGCACATCGCATCGGACCCCGAAAAGTGCGGCCGCGTCTTCCGGATGCTCGCTTCGACGCTCTCGGATCGCATCAGCGAGGCGTCTTCCAAGATGCGCGCCGAGGTGGTCGCCAAGAACGCCAAGAATACCATAACGGCCAAGAAGCCCCAGGGCGACACGACCCTGAACGTGGCCAAGTACCGGCAGCTGTTTGCCCTCGACAAGGACGAGCCCCTCGTCTTGCGCACCACGTGCTCCATGCGAAAAGAGGCGAATGCCCTCAAGGATGCCAACGTGTCCTTCGGTGACATGTACCTCTTCGAGAAGCATCTGTGCTTCGATTGGAAAGTTTTCGGCTTCCACAAGCAGCAGACGGTCGATCTGACGGACGTGGTTGCACTCCTCAAGTCGACCGAGCTGGCCAATACGGTCGAAGTGCAGTGCAAGGGCTACTCGCTCGAGCTGACGCTGCCCGAAAGTTGTGAGGAGACGTGGGTACAAATGGAGCAATGCCGCCGCCAGGCGACGGCCGCGGCGCTGCAGGCGGCCTCGGCCGAGCTGGGGCCGACGAAGGCGCAGGTGTACGAGGAGGTCGACAAGACCATCATGGACGCGCTCGAGCTGGGCAAATCCGGCGGCCACACGGCGCGGGAGAGCCCTCGAGCTTCGTCAGGTTCGTCACAGACCCATGGACTCTCGATGGACTTGACGGAGATGGATTGGAGTCTCTTCCTCTCGGGCGCGAAGCAGATGCGCTTCAAAAAGGGCGACTCGGTGCTGCGCGAGGGGATGCCCACGCGCGCCCTGTACCAGATCTTGCAGGGTTCTCTGCGGGTCGAGCTGCAGCTGAAGGACCAGCCGACGGCAGTCGTTGTGGGACACCGTGGGCCGGGAGAGATGTTCGGCGAGACGTCGCTTCTCAAGAGCGGATGCGCGACTGCCTCGATCGTGACCGACTCGGAGGAGGCGATCCTCGTGTGCGTGGACGGAGCGTACCTCGAGAGCCTCTTCACGTCCCATCCGAAGCTGCCCGGCCGCTTCTTTGCTTTCCTCGCCTCGTACCAGGCGAGACGCTTGCGCAACCTAACCGAGGCCTTCTCGAACGAAAAGCGCCAGGTTGCCGGCCAGCACCTCGCCAACGTGTCCATCCACGAGATCCTTCAGAACCCCGCCTACATGGGCATCTTCCGAAAGTTCATCTCCAAGGCGTGCGAGGACCGGGCGGACGAGCGCGAGGCGTACACGATGTCGCTCGCCATGTTCGAGTTCTGGATGGACGTGCAGGACTTCCGATCAGAGCCTGAGCCGCCGCAGCTGCTCGACATGGGCACGCGCATCTACGAGCACTTCATCAAGAGCGACGGCGTGATGCGCCTCTCTTGCTTCACTGAGACGCAGCGTGCGGCCATCAAGACGGAGCTTGGCAAGCTGACGGTGGGCTCGCTCGACATCAAAGAGGCACGCAAGCTCTTCGACGAGGCGCAGAAGATCGCGGTCAGCGCCATCGAGGACCAGTGCATGTCGCCGTTCCTCTCGTCGGAGCACTTTGCGTACATCCTGGAGCTCAAAGCCAAGGAAGGGCGAGTACCTGGGCTGCCTGACTTCCGGCTTATCCGGGTGCTGGGCCAGGGCGGCTTCGGGCAGGTGCTTGAGGTAGTCAAGCGCGACTGCGGCAAGCACTATGCGATGAAAGTGATGCACAAGGAGATGATGCGCCGCTCCCTGGGCTCGTCCTGGAGGAGGAAGATCCACCTCGAGAAGGACCTGATGGCATGCCTACACCACCCCTTCCTGGTCAACCTCTCGTACGCCTTCCAGAACACAGAGTTCCTCGTGCTGGTCATGGACCTCGTGCCCGCGGGAGACCTCTCCGAGTTTGTTCTCACGAAGAAGCGTCTGACGGCCGAGCAGGTGCGCTTCATCATGATGGAGGTCGTGTGCGTCATCGGCTACTGCCACCAGCAGAACGTCTTGTACCGCGACATGAAGCCCGAGAACCTGCTGATCGACGAGGAGGGCCACGTGCGGATGATCGACATGGGGCTCGCTGCCCGCGTCTCTAAGAAGCAGCCCAAGAGGCGCTCGCGTGTGGGCACCGATTGCTACATGGCGCCTGAGGTGCGATGGGCCAAGGACCGTCGCGAGCCCTACGGCATGTCGTGCGACTGGTACACGGTGGGCGTCCTCATGTACGAGTTCTCGGCGGGCACGGTGCCCTATGCTCATCCTGAGGACGAGAACCCGCAGTACCGGCCGCACGACTTCAAGGACTCCGCCGCCGAGAGCCTCGTCATGGGGCTCCTTCACCAAGACCACAACGTGCGACTAGGCTGCGACAGCCGTGGCATCGCTGGTGCGCGCTCCGTGACTTGCGATCATCCCGATTGCATGCAGACTGCCTCCCTCATTGCTCATTGCCTCCCTCATTGCCTCCCTCATTGCCTCCCTCATTGCCTCCCTCATTGCCTCCCTCATTGCGTCCCGCATTGCCTCCCGCATTGCATGCAGGGATCCTCGACCATCCGTACTGGAGGGGCATCGACTGGGACCTCGTGCCGCTCAAAAAGTTCGACTCGCCCTGCGTCAACCTCAAGGCGCCGGCGAAGCGCAAGAAGGACAAGGAGAATCTCGCCGTGCAGATCGCCAATGATATCTCGGAGGCCGAGCGCGAGGCGCCCGATCAGGAGTACGAAGTGGCCGAATGGGACTTTGTCTCGCCCACCGCCGTCGTCGATGAGTACATGGAGAACATGTACCAGTGCGTCTCCTCTATCTGAGCGCCACGTACAGAGCGCATTGGGATGGCGGCACACGTGAACACAGTGCTCGGCAGGCGCGCGGGATCCGTGGACACGCGCACACGTGGAGCAGTGGGCTATGTTGAGTGAGCGACGCTACCAGCACGGAGGTGTGGCCAACGTGACATCCAGCTGGCATAGTGGGGGAAGAAGGGAGGTCGTGGGGGGAGAGGGGAGATGCTGCCATGACGCATGAAGAGTTGCTCCACGGACGACCAGCTAGGATCAGCACACGGTTCACGAACCACATGTGGCGCGGTTTTGCCCGGAGCGGAACCCAAACGGCATGTACCAGCCAACCGCCGGTTTTACGGGGCGCGCCCCCGGTGAGCGCCCCCGCCGGCGTACCGTGGACGCACCGACTTCGTCTGACCGTTCTGTTCGTATTCGTTATTCGACGAAGCAACAACCCGCCGCGCCGCGGGGCGCGCGGGGAGGAGGGAGGACGCTGGGGCGCACGCGCCCGCGACCGCCTCGCTCGCCCCTGCGAACGCTCGATACGCGGATAAAAAACGCGGCCATACGCGCATACGCGATCGCGCCGGCCGGTCGGCCGGGCGCGGGGTTAAGCGCGGGGCGGCCGCGCCAGGCCGCCGCCGGCCGGGTCCGGCCGCGGCGCGAGTAAGGCGCGAGCCGTGACCCCGGGCCCCGGGCGTCACGTCGAATGGATGCCATTACCAATACTACGAATCAGCAATCACGGAACTTGGAACTATCAAAAACTCGCTACATTCCTGACACCTGACTACATTCGCCGATACCTCGACACGCACAAACTACAACAGAGTCTACAACAAAAAACACAGCGCAAGGGTGCGTGTCCCCGTGTGCGGGGGTGCGTATAGGGCGGGGGGGTGCGGGGTCCGATGCTAGTAGTTCAGCCCTCCCGCTCCGCGATGGAGGGCAAGGCGCTCAAGTCGTCAGCCCAGGTCCCAAAGAATACGGCCGCATCACTTCCGTCTGCGACCGCGCGAGCAGGCCGCGCCGCCTCTCTTGCAGGCCCTCTCGTTGAACCGAAGATGGGGTAGTGTCCCGAGGGAGCGTGAGAGCTGGGCGCGCAGGCAGAAGCGGCACATTGCCACGCAGGGCCTCGAGGAAGACAAATGTGAGGACCGTGTGCGGCACGGTCCGAATCAGGTTCGCACCGAGGCCGCGGTACGCGGTGTCGAGCAGAGGCCACTTCAGCGGCAGGCGTGCAGGCGTCCTAAGCGTCGTCCTGAGCGTGCTCGGCGCGGCGACAGGCGTGTTTAGGTGCGTCGGTGTGTGGAAGCCCGCGGCAAGCGCCGCTGCGTTGGCAGGAGGAGCGTGGAAGGCGCGGGTCGCGAGCACGTCGAGCGGATTCATCAGCAGGCAAGAGGTGACCGACGCGCACAGCGACGCGGACAGGTACAACAACAAGGGTGGCACGCCTGCACCGTCGAGCCTCACAGAGAGGCGTCGCAGGGCGGCCTCGTAGAGGTAGAAGATGCAGGCTGTGTGGCCGGCGTTCCGCAGCGACCATATACCGGCGCCCGAGAAGGGTGCGGCTGCGGTCGCCCGCGCTGCCGACGCAAACATGTGGTCGCCAGCCTGTTGCAGTGTCCGCAGCCGAGCAAGCGGCGACGAGACCAGACCGGCAACGCCGCCGGCCAAGAGGCCGCTCGTCAACGGCCGGTCGGTGTTGCTGGAGAGACTTGCGAATAGCGCGAATCGCGTGCTGTTCATCACAACGTTGTACGCCATCGCAGCGGGCAGCGAGCTCGCCATGCCTGTGGAATGAAAGAGGCCACTACGGCCTCCCTCGAGCTGGAGCCGACACCTCACGACGTCAATCGGGTTGCTCAGCAGGCAAGCGGCGGCTGACGCGGCTCCACCTCGGAGAGCCTCGAGGCGGAGGTCCTCGCCGACCCGCGATGGCATGGCCCTTGGCAGGGGGCAAAAAGACCGCCCACCTTCGATTCGATTTGTGTTTTCTCGGCACGGGCCGTGACGATTCCGTCTTTTCATCACAGAAGTTCACAAGCTCATCGCACCTTCTCGATCATCACGGTCCTGTGCGGTCTCGCCTCCTCCATTTCTCTCGTCTCGGCTGTCGGCTCTGCGCCTCGACCAGCGCCTGGAGCTCGTATGAGCCCGTGCTGGGGGGATGCATGGTCAAGGGGTTGTCAAGTTGAGCCCGTAGCCTCATTTTCCAGCCATTAGTTCCTATAGTACCACCACATGAATGCTTATACAAATCACACTGACGCTTGCGTCTCGAGACGCAATGCTCTTTTCATCCATCGGGGGAGACACAGACAATTGGCTAGACTCAAGACTGGTCGCTGCTCACTGGATTGTTTTGGCTGTTCGGCGGTACAAATCCGATATTTGAACCTTCCATGCCCCCTCAGCTACTACTATCACTCGATTTTCAATGGATCCTGATCTAGACGACTATGTTCTGGCCGCTGCAGCTGCCTTTTCAAGCAGCTCTGAGCACATGGCCTCGGTCTTGATTCCATTGTAGACACGACCATCGTCGCCCTGTGGCTCGCCACCAATACGCACATTGGGACCCATCGTGCACTCGTCGAAGCAGCCGTGCTCTGTGTGGGTCATATCGGCCACCACCACCTGCACATCATCGCGGTCTCCTACAAGCTCCTGGAGAAGCTTGAGAGTCGCGGCCGCGCCCTTCTTCTTGCAGTACTTGTTCTGGCACACCTCCACGCGGACGCCCGACATTTCGAAGGCGAAGGAAGGACGAATGGCAGGTCGCGATCCTGGCTGCAGGGCCAACGAGAGCATCGCTAAAGTCAGCGAAAGCATGTCCCCTTTGGAGTCCTAGGACAGGGGGGCGCCCACCCTGCAGCGTTTCGCGGTGTGTGAACATTTGAGGTGAACCACTCTAAATCGTGACTTTCGTTGCGGCGCGCTTCGCGGCGTCGCGGGCACGTCATCAAACGCGGCGCATCCACGTGCCGCGAACAAAACCCCGCCTCTTCGAACTTGCACGTCGCCATGGACGCAGAGCCTTCGGATGCGCAAGCTAGGGAGCTGCAGACGTTCATGGAAACAGAGAACCAGAAGGCCATCATCCAGCAAGCGATCAGCAAGCTAACGGAGACGTGCTTCGATAAGTGCGTCACAAAGCCGGGCAATAAGCTCGACTCGTCGGAGGCGAATTGCATTGCCAATTGTGCTGGCCGATACCTTGACAGCAGCGTCTTCATCGTGAACCGCATGATGGCGAAGCGGCAGCAGCAATGAGACGAGGACGGTGGCGTCGCACGCTCGTGGCGCAAAACACTTTTTGACGTCAACGTATGGAGCTTACATCAATCTTGCTCACATGAAGTGCCTAGCTATTGGCGCGTGAGTCTCTTGTACACGCGGGTGCCTCGAGACCCCCCCGAGCAGGGCATGTGTAACTATTGATCGTGCGGTCGAGACGGTCCACGCGCAGTGCGCGAGAGTTGGTTCCGTGTAAGAGAGGATCATGTCTACGTCTGTAGTGTGTATAGACACCGTCGGCTCGGACACTGCCACAGTAATCATCAGGATTCAAGAAGTGACGAACGTGAGAGTCCTTCCTCCATTTAGCGTTTTTCCCGCGGTGGCCCCGGAGTGGACTCGTCGGTTTTCGTCGGTGTGCGTGGGACGAATGTAGCGGCGCCCGACACGGCGCGGCGGCGGCAGCTCGGGTGAACGGGGCCGTCCGCGCGCGGGTCGGGTCGCGCCCAGCTCCCGGCTGCGCCGTCCACGGCTGGGCGGTCGCGGCCGGGACGCGCTCAGAAGGCGGGGCGGCCTGCCGTGGGCGCGCAAGGGGCGCGCCCGCGCCTTCGGCCGGCGCCTCCGAGCTCCGTTAAGCTCAGATCTCGTCTAGTGTGGTCGCGGTGTATTAATAGCTTTGATCCTTTCCTGTTCTCTACACGCGCTACATACTTGACGAGGCGTTGCATGTACTCACATACGACAACGCCGCAGCACACGAGCGACCATACAATCTGGGCTCACCTCCGCGAAGGTTTGAATTGCGGAGCTATTGCATTGTCAGCTCACTTCTGCGCGTCGGGATAGTACTTGCGGATCTTGGCGTCGATTTCGGCCACTTCTGATTCGGTGAGGTCACGTCCGAGCAGCTTTTTCTGCGCGAGCACGGGTGCAGGAGCTCATGTGAGCGAGGTTTCAAGCTAAGCCCGCAGATTCTGGCACACAAGCACGGACCTGCATCTCACAGCTGTTTGCTACGAGCTGTGCGTGTGTGAGCTCAGTCTTCACGGGCTGAGCCTCCTTCATCTCGTCAACAACTGGACTGGAGCCGAATCCCTTCATTTCAGCAAGACTTGGGCGGTACTTGGCGAATGCCGGCGAAACGAACAGTGCAGGTAAAATCGCTCCACCGATGGCCGCACGTCGGCTCACGCCCTTGCCTGCATCGATACGCAGCGCGTCGCACGCGCAGAGCCCGCTGAGCACAGCGCAAACAAAAATCTTCATCAGAGATCAGGACGAACTGCAAGGACGAACTTTGACGAAGCACACTTTCACACGATCACGTCTTCACGTTCACGTTTATTCGCCATCTCGGTAAGACGCACAACCACTGGTCCCGTGTAGACACAATGAGGAGGGCGCAGTCAAGCACTCTCTCCTCAACACACGGACACACACAAGGGGAGATGGGTTCGCTTCAGGAGATGTGGGGGCGGGTTGAAACGGTGTGGGGTCGTGTACCCTGTCACATATCCTGCCCGCGCGAATATATAGAAGGCGGGCCGCTGCGCTTGCGCCCCGGTCCCTCTGCTCCTCGGCATCCCGGGGCCGCTTGCGGCTTGGGCACCCGCCTCGGCGCCGCCTCGGCCTTCCCCATGCTCGGATGGTGGGGCGTGGGGGCCGTCGTCCTCAGAGTTGACCGGCCCGGCACAGCACAATCACGGTGCAAAGCGAACTGGACCCCCGAACGAGCCCCAAAACTACGCCCGCCCGAGAGTCGCCAGGATTGTGTCTGCCAGGCCTTCGTTTGGTCTCAGGAACTCGCCGCGCTCGATCGAGCCACTGCCGTCGGTGTCAAAGATGGGCCAGATTGCTTGCACGGTGCCGCGCATCTCGGCCACCTGATGAGGGAGGCAATCAGAGTTCACCAGATGCAATCAGAGGTAATCTAGAGGCAATCAGAGGTCATCTTGAGCTCGGCCACCTGATGAGGGAGTTAATCAGAGGTCATCAGAGGCAATCAGAGGTAATCAAGGCGGCAGGGCCACCTTGGCTTGATTAGGGTGGCAATCAGCGGCACTCAAGGCGACAGGGCCATCTTGGCTTGATTAGGGTGGCAATCAGCGGCACTCATGGCGACAGGGCCACCTTGGCTTGGTTCGTGGAGAGGCCAAGCGTCTTGATGAGCGCGCGAACGACTTCTTCGCGCTCGAGGGAGCCCGAATGGTCCTCGTCGAAGAAGTCGTACCTGATGGCAATCAGAGGTCATTAGAGGTCATTAGAGGTCATTAGAGGTCATTAGAGGTCATTAGAGGTCATTAGAAGTCATGAGTGGCCGTGAGATGCAATTCGTGGTCATAGAGGCCATCCGAGGGGCTACGCGAGGGGCTGTGCGAGGCCATCGCAGAGGCCATCCGAGGCCATCCGTGGTCATCAGAGGCCATCCGAGGCCATCAGAGGCCATCCGAGGCGGCATCGACGCACCACGCGCTCTTGTCGGTGCGCATGTTGGGCATAGTGCCGCGCACGGTCGGCGGGAAGAGCCGTGGAACCGAGAGGGCCAGACCGTTGGGCGATGCCAGTAGCTCGTGACGCTCAATGAAACCGCTGCCGTCAACATCCCACTGCCTCCACATCCGATGAGCTTCATCAGTGAGGGCCGCGTCGAGCTGCGCAACGTCGCACGCGTACTGCGCCTTGATGCACTCGATCGCCTCTTTGCGAGAGAGCTTACCGTTGCCGTCCACGTCGCACACGGCGAACCAGCCGTCCGGATCGGTCTGCACGTTGGGTACCGGCCTCACCGAGCGGATCGGCGCGCGCGTGATGGGGCACATGCCGTTGCCCGAGGCGAGCCACTCCCGTGCCGCGTCCAGGCGGAAAAAGTGCTGGGAGACTCGCTTGCCCGAGCCGTCGAGGAATACGCCAACGGGGCCGGCGTGCAGCGGCTCGAAGCAGATTGGGCATTCGGCGTATCTCGCCGCAGCTGGCAGCGGACGTGCACGCGTTGCCGGAAGCGGCGTGGGCCCGCCGCCCATGCCACCCGTTTGTGCCGGTGCTCCCAGGTGCACCGGCGCACCCATGGGCACAGGTGGTGGCGCAGGAGCCAATTGAGCCACAAACTCGTCGCCAGGGCGAACGCCCACCGGTACGCGCACGCGGCTTACTTCGCCGGATGGTGACAGGAACTCGAACTCTTGGCCAGCGAAAACGCCTGGTGGTACGCGGATCTGCACGAACATTTTTTTTCAGCGATTCTGGAGTTGTGACCCGTCACTCTTCTCCTCATTCATGTGAAGGCGCCAAGTCGCGCCAAAACTGGACTTGACTTGAAGGCGAGATTCCGCCTGCGCCCCGGGCCGAATCCCCTGAGCCCAGTGGGGAACAAAACGCGGGGTCAGAACGACCGTTCAGACAGACATTCAATTTGAACACGGCCGGAGGCTTACCCGATGGGCCTCCCACATACCTCCCAGGACCCTAGATGGGCCCTCGCCACCGCTGCGCCACACGGCGCGGCGAGGACGACCGGAAGCCTACCCAGAAGGCCAGCACCCCCACCCCAGACGCAAGTGTGAAGTGACCTCACGCCCCTGTGATAGGCAGGGGTTCGAAGCAAAACCGAAAACCTCACCCTCCACCCGACCGGAAAGTCTAACGTAACCGCCTCCCTCACATGACTCGTGAGGTGCAGTCGCACTCAGTTTGACGATCAGGGTTGAGGCTATGAGGATTGTGTGCAAATCCAGAAATCGAAATCCATGAATAAATCCCGCTCCCTCGTACCGCCCCTTGGGTGGGGTTGGGACTTGGGTAAACGTGTGCGCGGGCGGGTAGGCGACGAGCCGCCCCCGCCGCGCGGCACGGCACCGGGGAACCTCCCGCCCGGCCCTAAACGAAAAGCGCAGGGATCACGGTTCCTAGTGAGTGGGTCCGGGGAGGACGGTTTCCTAGGTCAACCGCCCGCGGAGTGGACCCAAGGCGCGTACAACACACCCCCCCCCTGAGACATTCAATTAGAACATGTACCCTGTCTACTTTCCACGAGACGCCAAGGATGCAGTCGTGCTCGATGTGCTTGCCGAACTGATGAACAGTCAGCGCTTCGATCGGCCAGAATGCGCGAGCTCGACGGTACGCGCAACAGTCTCGACCATCGTGCTGAGAAACTGTGCCGAATCAGTGCCGAGTTTGTACTCATTGAAGTCCCGGCCAGGAAATAGTTTGTACACCTCGCGGAAGATGCGAACCATCTTTGCCGTAGTCGAGCCGCATTCGCAGTTGATGAAATAGTAGTTTGCGCTAACCTGCGATGCAAGCTGTTCCACGAGTTGCTGCGGATCAAGACCAAGCGGGCAGCCGTCAGGATACGAATCGCCGTCATCGCAGTACTTTCTGCCGTGCGCGGGCGCATCTGCAAAGTGGCAAACGAGTTTGTTCGGCGCATCACTCCATGACAACATGAGAGCAGCATTCAGCCCTCCAGCAACGTCCTCCGGGTGGTCACCCCCTCCCTTGGCCGAGCATCGAGACGATATGAAATTCTGCAGTCGTGTGATATCGGATGCGTCGATGAAGTTCAGAGTCTCGAGGCGGTCCCGGCCGCAGCAATGGTCGCGATAGGCAACAAAAGCCACCCTGACCTCGAGATTCATCTCTTCTTGCGCGCATCGTACGAGCTTAGAGTGTGCCTGACTGATCCATGCCCCCATCGAGCCCGTACAGTCCATGACAATGCAAAGATCAACAGATTTTCCAGCCTCCTTAGGACGCAGCTCCACATACAAGTTGTGCAGATTGCCGACAGCAGTACTGCGCTGAGAGTGAGAGACGCCGGCCTTAGAGACCGCGTCAAAGTATTGGTGCGTGATCCTGTCGATGCGCGTTGCCTCCGCGAGTGCCTTTTCCGTCTCTTTGCAGGCCGTCGCGTGGAAAGAGTTGCGTGCCGACTCGAGCGTGCGGTATATGTCACGCTGCGCCACCCCGTCCATGGAGCCAAGCTTGAAATTGTCCGAGAGGTCCTTGTGCAGCAACACCAAGCCATAGGTGCCCTGCTTGCCCTGGCGCGCGGTGCGACCTTGGATCTGCACCTCATCTGCCTTCTTGAGCGCGAAAAAGGTCTGCAGCACGTGCACTCCGCCGGCGTTCGTAAGCTTGCTGTCCTTGCAAAAGAAGTCCGTGCCTCGCCCAAAGGCTTCAGATGCAAATGTTGCCTGCCCGTGCGTCGCGGCCTTCCGGATGACATAGTCGCGCGTCTTGGGGTCGAGGCTCTCGTCGAGAACGTTGGCGTGGGGCACCTTCTTGAAGTAGGCCGACGACCTGTACGCATCGAGCCGACCGGCCTCGAAGAAAACGATGACGGCGCGGCCCTCGCGGATCTTGTGGTTGGTCTCGTCGGTGATCTTGCGGTGGAAAGCGTCATCGGAGCCTTCGATGCTGATCGCGCCGCCCGCGTGGTCAAACTTGAGCTGCGTCTCGCCGTACACCGACGGCATGCTCGCGTACAGCTGGATGCCGTACCGCTCCATCACCTTGAGCTCGTAATCCCCGAGAGCGTCAAGCGTGCCCGAGACGCCAAGGATGCAGTCGGGCTCGATGTTGGCGTAGCTGAACTTGCCGCACGGCACCTGCAGCTTGAGTGCGCGCTTGAGCGCCTCGCCTGGATTGCGAAACGTACCACTGTCCGCGGCATTGAGGTGCGCAAAGGCGGTGCGATACCGGTACACTGCGCTCTCGTAGTCGATGCCATCCATGATTTTGTACCCGAGCCGATCGGAGCCCTTGTCGTAGTGCGGCTTCGGGTCATCGAAGCACTGTACGTCGGCACACATTGCCTGCACCTCGCGCTCAATTATGTCGTCCCACTCGGAGAAGCGCACGCGCAAGGCGCGGTACTCGGCCGACTCCTTGGCAGCGCGCAACAGGCTTCCGTAGCCTCTGTGCGACACGCGGAGCCGCCAGACCGTTTGAAGCATGGAGACCGCCTCGGGCACGTCGAGTTGCACCACCTGATTGTGCGTCTGGCCGTAAAAGTCTTCACCGAAGAAGATATCGACCTCGTCGACCAGCAAAATTTCGGGAGCGGCGGCCAGGCCACGTGCGTGTGTCTCCTGCGGTGGATCAGATGGGTCAGCCAAGGCCGCGGAGCTCCTCTTCTTGCCCCTGCCGCTCTTGGACAGTTGGTCGCCCGCCGAGGAGAATGCTGCCAAGCTGGAGGCGGCTGCCAAGCTTGAAGTCGCCGGGGAGGAGGAGGACGCAGCGCCAGCCATGATGGCGGACGCCGACGACCCGGCCAGACGTGTGGAAGAGGAGGAAGAGGAGGAAGATGTGGAGGAGGAAGTCTGGGGCAGCTCTCGGCCGAGGAGGAGTGCAGCAGTCAGCTGACGGATGTCGCCCTTGCGCTTCGTGACAACTTCCGAGTACTCGCTGATCGTCGAATAGTCCACAAGACCCCGCACACCGAAGCTCTCGAAGAGCTCGCAGAAGAGGTCGAAGTCGCGCCCACTCAGATAGTCGGAGTAGCAGACACAGCGCACGCGGAAGCCGAGCAGTGCGAGCACCGTCGAGCACGCGCCAAGGATGATGCTCTTGCCCTCGCCCGTGCGGATCTGCATGAGCTGGCGCTGTAACGCTGCGCCGACCGAGCTGCCATAGCCGAGCATCTGCAGCACTGTCAGCACCTGCGTGCAGTGGGGCTTTAGGAGCACGTTGTCCATGTTCATGGCGGAGCCGCCTTCCTTCTCGTCGAACTTGTCGGCCTGATCGAGCAGCCGCGAGTAACTGTCGCCGGACTTGCTGATGGTGAAGTAGCAGAAGACGCGCGCGAGTAGCGTGGGCACCGCCTCCACCACCTTGTTGCACCACCGAAGCGACGAGCCCGGCTGGATGCCCGCAGCCGCCGCGATTGTTTTCTGCGCGAGCTCCTCGGGCGGAAGGCGACCCGCAGTCCACTCCTTGAAGCAGCGGTCGTACTCCTTCTGGTAACGCTCGAAGCCCTCGATGAGCTTGGATTCGTCGAGGTGGACATTGCGCTTGATCCCGTTTTCAACACGCCAGGCGAGGGCATCCTTCACGACCGAGCCGACCTCCCGCTGCGTGACTTCCTCGTTCCAGACCATCGTCGTGACGTCCTTGAAGTGCTTGAACTCGGCGACGATCGTCTTGCCGATGCGGTCGTCCTCGGCAACAACCTTGCCGCTGCTGTCGAGCTCGCCCACCTTGCCCTGCCCCAGCAACATGCCCAGCTTGAAGAGGTAGCAGTAGCTCCAGCTGCCCTGCTCGTGGATGGAGTCGAGCAGGCCCGCCATCTTGGTGCGGCAAAAGTCCTTATAGCGGGGTAGCTCGTCCAGGATGCGCCCGAGCACGATGAGCTTGTGGGCAAAATCCTTCAGCTTCAGCTCCGCCTGCTCCTCGGACTTGCCCTCGACATACTTGCGGGCTTGTTCGGCGATGGACTCGATCTCCTGCTCGACCGCCTTACGTATCTTTCGCCCCCATGATGGGTCGTAGAAGCCCTCGTGCGCGGCAAGAGCCTTGTCCGCTGCGTCCACCGCGTTGAGCCGGCTGTTGAGCTCCTTGTATTTGCGATGCTCCCACAGGCGGTCGACGTCGGCGCGGATCCGCCGCATGTGCTCCTTTACTTTCGTGGACGCCGTCTTCGCCGGCTTGTGTATCTCATCCTTGCTGAGCCCATCGACATGAGCGAGCAGCCTGGACAGATCCGGCAGAGATACTAGCACCTGGCGCACGCTCTCGTACGCGTCCTCTTCTAGGAGCTTGGTCAGATGATTGAGCACCGCCACGGGCACCTTCTTGATCTCGGCGGCAAAGGGCGCCTTCACGCCGGCAGCGAAGCGCTCGCGCGCGCCGTCGTCCTCAAGCTTCGCCTTGGCGTCCTGGACGCGCTGCTGCATTCTGTGCCCCGGCTCGGCTCTGCGGCCCTCAACGTCCGGCAGTGCGGGACGCTTATCAGGGTGGTACTTTTTGCTCACCATTTTGTACGCTTTCGCCACGTCGGGCTTAGTCGCGCTCACGTCAAGCTCGAGCAGCGAGTACCACATGCCGATCTCGGAGAGGTCCGCACCGCCGAAGTGCTTGCGGACGAGCTTGGCGATGCGAGCGATCGCATCGTCCTCCTTGTCATGCCGCTGCGAACACTGTGCCAGCTCAACATACAGCGCCCACGTGCTCAAAAGCACCCGCCCCACGCCACGAAGTCTTTGGACCGACTCGGCAGCCGAGACAAGTCCGCTTGCGTCCTCCAGCTCTTTCAAAAGCGTCGCCACCTGCACCTCAATCCACGTGCCAATCGCGTGGTGCACATCCCGGGCCAGGCTCATGATCTTGCTTGCATCGACGCAGGTGAGTCCTTCCTCAAAGGCGTGCATCTGGCGCAACGCAATCTCGAAGCTCTGGCCATTGCCCTGAGAGAGGGCACCCTTGGCCGCTTCGCAGAGGGAAGCAAACTCGGACACAATCGCATTCTTTGCCTGAGTCCATCGGCTCTGCACGCCTTGCTCCAGGTGCACCGACACCGACGGCGGCGGCGGTAGACGTGATGGCGGCACAGGCGGAGACACGCGGACGGCGTGCTGAATGGTGGCGACCTGATGCCCAGCCTCCAGATATTGCCGCGATTGTAGTGCCATCACCTTCGTAGTATCGATGAGCTGGCGGAGCTGCTCGCTGAAGCGTGCTTTCGCGGTATCGTACTGTTTGGCACGCCAGAACATCAAATATGAGGATGAGTGCTGCTTCAATGTGTCAAGCTCGGGTCGAATCTTCGTCTCGATGAGCTCAATCGACAATGCAAGAATATTCTGGGCCGCCTCGCTCTCCATCGCCTTAAAGGCCGAAATAGCACCGTCTACGTCCACCTGCAGTGCCACATGATCCGCAAGACCGGCGCGAAACTCGCTGGCGACATAGCCGAAAATCGTGAGGCCATATGTCACCAGCCGCTCGGTTTCCGCCTGTTTCTGCACCTCCTCAAGCGTGCTGTCAAGCTCACGTGTAAGCTCACGAGTAATCGCCTCGTAACGCGTCTTGAGCCTCTCTGACGTGTTTGGCGAACCGCCGCCTCTTGTGGCGGCCATCTTCAGCTTGCCCAGCCTTTCACAGAGCATTGCGGTTCGGTATGGGTTCTTTCCCAGGTTCGAGCTCTTCATATGGCCGATGAACTCCTTGGCCGCCTTATCAACAGCCACTAGGCACCGCTCCGCATTCTCTACGGCCGCCTGAGCGCGGGTCTTGAGGAATTCATTAGGGTCCGCCTTAGGCGGCTCTGGAGCCTGTCTGCCTGCGGCGCTTGAGCTGCCGCCACGCTTTCGGCGTCTCTGAGCTACTTGCTCTGCAGTTTCGGCGGCCCCTAGCAGCTGGGCCACGGCGTCCAAATATTCCTTGGTGGACTCGGCACCCTCCACAACCTGGGCGAAGCGCTGCGCCTCGATGGCCGCCTCTAGCTCCTCAACGTGGCGCCTCAGGCACGCAACGGCCCGATCTCGAAGCGTGGCGGCGAGCGACAGCACATCCATGCCCTCTTCGGTGAGGACCTTATTGAGATGAATCGTGGCGTCGTCAAAGAGACGGATCGCCTTGGCCATGCGAAAAGCATCCTGCACGCTCGCGCTCGCATCTTCAAACTTCTGCTGCAGTAAATCTTTTGCGGCTGCAAGCGCACGGCTGAGCTTCTCTCGCTTCAGCGGATCCTTCGTTCCAAGGAGTGGCTCGATGTATTCGTGAACATATCTGAATCTTCCCGAGCTCAGGCTCTCTTGCAGCGTCTCGTCGAGCTTGGCACCACGGAGGTCCAACGTCTGCTTCAGGTCATTCGCCGTCTGGGCGGCCTGCTGGCCGAAGTCGAAGTCTCGGAACGCGGTCGCGAGAACAGAGAGCTCGGAGAGGGCAGCTCCCGCAGCATCCGGATCGCCGGCCGACTCGTTGACGGCGGCACGCGCAGCGTCAGTCTTGGCCCGCAACTCCTGCGCCACTCCCTCCCGAAGCTGATCGACGTCCGGTAGCAGCTCCGTTATCTTCTGCAGGCCCTTGGCTCGCAGCGTGTGCAGCCCTTGGAGCGCGGCACTCTGCTTCTCAGCATCGGCCGGTGACTCAGCATCGAAGATCTTCTTGAGCGCCACGCTTGCTGAGCTGAGTTGTGAGCGAATCTGCGCGTCCAAGCTGGTCAGGTACTCGAAAGGACCAAAGGTAGCTGCACCGGAGTCACTGAGGAGGTGGTACACTCTCAGTACCTCCTCCAGATCGGCAGCCGACGGTGAGGCGGAGGGCGCGAGCACCTTTAGTGGATCCTGCCAGTCAGAGATCGCGTTGAAGCGATCGCCGTCGCGACTCCACGTGCGCAAGGACGCGGACAAGCCTTCGGCAAAGCTAATGGCTTGATTCCTGTCGCGTGCGATGTCGCTTTGGAGGAGTGGACTGAGCTGTGAGAGCACCTTGGTCGCATCGGTGAATGTGGTCACATCCGAACCCCAGACGGTAGAGCGGTGGCCATCGCCCTCACTGTTGCCGAGGAGACGCTCGAAGGTCTTGAGAGCGAGGCGGACGGCGCGTTCGCCAAAGTTCGCGTACTCATCATGGAGTTTGGCAACGCCCTTCCTAACAAAAGCTTCTGCGTCTTGCCCACTAGCACTCAGACAGTCATCGATCCACACGCACGCAGCGAGCTGTTTCAGCGTCGCCGCATGCGCAGCCGTGTTTGAGAGCGGCTCGATGTCTCGCATCTCGCGCTCGCAGAGGCCGACTGAGAAAGAGAGGAGCCGTCGCGCCGGGCTGCCAGCTATATTGGCCGCCTGTGCCACGAGGTTGCCGGTTTCGAACTCCGCATGCTGCGTCGCGTTCAGCAGTGATTGCGAGGTGCGTGACATGATGCTCATGAAGACCTCGAGGTGGCTCATTAACTCCTCGAGGCGGCAAAGCGACTCGCTAAGTTTAGGGTGTCCGATGGCCAAGCCAAGCCAAGCGTTGTCAAAAGCTCCCACAGCCTCGCCGATTTCGCGAAGCAGTTGGTGCAACTGCGACTTTGCGTCGTTCAAGACCTTGCGTCGCACGATGCCAACGGTTTCGCGAAGCTCATAGGCAGCTTTGCTGTTGAGGTTTGCGTTCTCGCAGTCCAAGAGTCCTTGCAGCTCCTCAATCTGCGTAAGAGATGCGCGGTAGCAGGCGAGGCGCGTCTCGCTCAGTCGATCCTCGTCAGACATCGCCTCGTCATCAAGTGCCGCTGCAGCTTTGGCGCGGGCTGTCTCGACGAGTGCGCTTAGACGTGCTTCACCAGCCGCACAGCTCGAGTCAGCGTACCAGAGGCGGTTGAGAGCGAGCACGAGCTGTTGCTGGCCCGTTGTCTCCGAAGCAGCGATCGCATGCAGCTGTTCCATGTGCATGCGCATCGCCTCCGACGCCCCGTCTGCCGCGCCGCAAAACTCACGGTGCACTTCCACCCATTGGCGCAGCTTCTCGAGGGCCAGAACCGAGCCCACGAACGCTTGCAAATTGAGGTGCGCAGCACGGGCCAGTTCCGCTTTCGTCTCGTGCGGACCAACGAGCGTGAGGATCAGCCCAGCATGCACCCGCTTGCCCAATTCGCGAACTCCTCTGCGCAAGTACTCGAGTGCCTCCTCGGCGGCCCTTGCGGGCATTCCTGGCACCTCGTGCGGCAGAAAGAGCCGCAGAAGCGCAATGCGGCGCAGCGCCTCACGGCCGTGCTCTGCCGTGAAGCCGCAGCGGCCTTGTCCAATGACCTCGAGAGGGAGCTCCGCGTCGTCACGCAGCAGCCCCGCGTCGACGAGCGCGTACGCCTCGGTCAGGAGGACGCCCTTGCCATGGTCGCCCCAGTACGACGCGGCTTTGGCATACGCATCTTGCACATAACCTTTGTCGACGTGCTGCCGGAGAAAGTCGAGCGTTCGGAGGAGCTCGGCGCCGCTCGCAGCGTGCCCATTGAGTAGCAACACGCGGAGCTCTTCCAGGTGTGTCTCCAGGTCGAGCTTGATCTGGCTCTCCGCCTTGGCCGTGAGGCCGCAACGTACTTGGGTACGGGGCGAGGTGAGCGATGTCATTTTCGGCCCCGCGGGCGCACCGAAAGTCTCGATGGCCTTTCGCACTAGCAGCGGGTTCGAGAGCGCAGGATGGTAAATGTCAACAAATGGGTAGCTGAAATGCAGGCACGAGAGCATCCAGTTGAGCACCTCCTTCACGTCACCATCGGACGTGCCCCTGAGCGTCTCCTTGAGCACCGTGTTAAGCCGCTGAAGCGCCGCCTCGCGTGTCGCCGCCTCGCCCAGCGCGTCGGCCTTTGTGAAGACGAAGGTGAAAGACTCCTTCAAAGGCAAGAACGGGCGCACAAACGAGGAGATGAGCGCCGCGACGCGTCGCATCGCACCACCGCGGTCGACGCTAAACGTGTGGCAGTCTACCAACACGACAAACCGGAGCGCAGAGCATCGCTCGGCGACCTTCTTGAAAGCGATGGACGTCGCAATGTCGACCTCCACGCCTGCCGTGTCTTCGTAGCTGCGCGCACGGAGCGGCCGCGAGTGCGGGCGTGGCGGTGAGAGGTGGCAGTGAGAGGTGCATGGACTGAGAGGCGGTGCATGCACTGAGTGGCGGTGAGAAGTGCATGTAAATGCAACGTTGCGTGCAGCAAGGTCGTGTGGGCGTACCCGGGAGCATCGAGATACACGATAGAATCGAAATCGTCGCCCTCGGAGTAGTGGCGGATGCACTTGGTCTCTGATTTCTGTTCGTGACCCACGCCGAAGCCCTCGAGCGGCTCTTCCACATCCCACACCAACTTCTGATCCGATGCCTTTGGCTCGGCATCGGAGATATCCATCGCGTCGGTGCTGCAAGCATTGGCCGTGACGCTGATTGGCACGTACGGCCGTCGCGTTATTCTGCGTCCAGTCATCGCCTGAAGTAGCAGCGACTTCCCCACGCCCGTGTTACCGAGCATCAGCGCTACTTTCCGCCCAGCCACGTGCTCTATAGAGGGTAGAGAGGCTTCGAGGTGCTGGGCGATGAGTCCGAGATCGAGCTTCTTGTTGGGCGATGCGAGTGGCGGAGATGCATTCACACTGGAAGCCTCGTCAAAAAGTGAGAAATCGAGGATTTCGAAGGAACCGCCGTCTGCTAAGCTGGCACCTTTCCCATCGTCTATTGTCGGAGGTGCGGCTGAATGCTCAGCCTCTGCCTCAGCAGCTTTCACAGCGGCCATTCTGCGCTCTGCAGCTTGCGACTTTTCCTCGGCCTCTATAACGCGAACCATCTGGTCGAGCTCGATACGATCTTCGCTGACCTCAATTGTGAGGGGAGCATCCGCCGGTCCCGCATCCAGCAATGGCTTGTCGTCGTGCAGCATTGTTGGGTCATCGCTGCACTGTACTGTGAAACGCGGGCGTTTACGAGCCACTGAGTCGTCCGCTTCGCTCTCGGCGCTCGAGACTTTAGTCAGGTCGGCGACCGGAGCAGCATGCGGCGACACGTTGTTAGACGAAAAGCTCGACATCAATTCGCGCCAAAACAGCACACGCCATGGTGTGAATGCGTCGCCCCGCCTTCTTTATCAGTTCTGAGCATACACACTAAAATCATGAAGGAATGTCTAAGTGATGTCATGCAAAACTAGGCGCTAGATCGTCCACTTCAACACTGCAGTTAAAGCGAAGAACAAAGATGCGTGAGAGGCTGGAAGGAGTAGGTGGAGCACGTCGAGCGAGGAGAGCACATGCGCCATCGGAGCCTCGGCCGTCCGTGCGAGGCTGGTTGGTGCATCACACCATGCTCTTCCAGTTCACGTACGCGCGCAAGGCCTTTTTCACCTTGACCCTCTCCGCCCGTCGTGCGGAGAGTCTTGCGGCTCGGCGCATCTCCGCTGCCGACCTAAAGCACACCCAGTGTGGGCCGAAGCAGCCTCGCAGCATGCATATGAGGCACCCGCACAGCCGCGACGCGACGCAACTGCAGCTGCAGCACTCGCCATGGTCTTCCTGCTCCTCCGCATCCTCATGGTCATGTCCCTCGTCTTCCTCATGGTCCCCGTCCCACCAGAGCGGGTTTGCCGCCCCTGTCGTGCCCGAGACTACAGACTCTGTACTCGAGCGCCAGCTCGTGTCGAAGCGCAGCCCTTGCTCGAGCATGAGCTCACGCTCTGCCTCTGCATGCTCACGGGCAGCGCGCTTGCTCTCTGCGTGCGACCATAGAATACGGTTTGACTGCTGATGGGGCTGCGGGTCCGGAAGGTGCGACGTCGCAAACGGCTCACCCTCGAGCTGTGCCGGGGTGACGATATAGCCCTGCGGCGTGCGCACCTCCATGCGAGCGGCGAACTGCTTGAAGCGCTGCGACGTGAGCCCGACGACGTAGGCGAGGTCGACGTCGGATGTCGAGACGCCAAGGATGATCTTGTAAGATGGCGATGCAAGGGTGCGGGTATCAATGATCGGTGCCCTGTTCGGTGCCTTGCGTGTATGCAGATACTCAACGTGTCGTCGCTCTGACACTCGGTGCGTCCCCTGCGACTCCTGCTCAGGCTCCTGCTCAAGCTCCTGTAACCTCTTCGCTTGCTGCAGCTGTTGATGCTCCTTCGTAGGCGGCCGCTCGGCCGTTTCCACTCGTTGCTCCTGCTTTTGCGGCATGCTCGGCGGCAGCCGCTCTGCCATAGGAAGCTGCATCTGCCGTTGGCGTAGTAATGCATGGGACCATGGACTTGAAGATAATTGAACTGAGCTCATGTTCGAGTACGTGTTTGGCAGGTTCTGCAGCGTGTACCGCGGAGCTGACGAGCGACTCTGCAAACTAGGAGGGCTCCCTATCGGGTAGCGGCGCTCGTGGTTCCTGAGTGCCGTGGATCGCGTCGACGCAGGCGTCGAGAGCTCAGCAAAGATCCGCAAATCCGGAGTACCCATGCAGTGCGGACCGACGGGACCGACCGGTCGTGACGTCCACGTGTGAGCGGACTCCAATGACGTCGACACATCGCGCAAAATTTGGGTCACCTGAAGAGCATGCATTCGAACATCGATCGCGACCCGTCGTCTGAATACCAAGACCACACTCCGGCCGTTACGCCGAGAGCAGGGCGCTCTTCGGACTGTTTCATCAAGTTTGGTGGCGTCAGGAGTCAAAAAGCGGTCATCTTCGAGCGCACGCGGTGGCGTCAGTCATCAGTGACGCCCATGCACGACTTCCTCATCTGCCCCATCACATTGGAGGTGATGCGTGACCCCGTCGTCGCTGCTGATGGTCACTCGTACGAGCGATGTGCCATCGAGCAATGGCTCGAGCAGGCGAGGTCCGCAAAGCTTTGGCCTCTCTCACCGCTGACGCTCCTCCCACTTCGCTCGACGCGGCTCCTGCCAAACATCGCTCTCCGAAAAGCGTGCCAACAGCTTGCAGGAACACAGCACGTGCGCGACAAGCCAATGATCCTGCGCTGCAATGCTCTCGAAGAAGCGTACCACCCTCTAAGGCCAGCCGCATCGCCGCGTGCACCACATTCCTCACGTGAGTCCTACGAGGAGGTTGCACCTGCTCTGCCGCCCGCTCCGTCGCACTCTGGCGGCCCACGTCACCGCATGCTTCACATTGCGCTCATGTGCTGTGTCGCCATGCCCGTGATCGCCTTACTCCTTGCGGAGAACGTCTTCTTTTCTCTGTCAATGGGTCTCTCGGTGGCTGAGGCCGCAGCCCGCACTCTGAGCCACTGCGGTGGTGCGCTCGGAGCCCCTCTCCTGTTCACGGGCGTCGGGCTATGTGGTGCCGGCGTGTGCGTGCGTGACGAGCGCGCCGCCGTCCTGTTCGTGATCGCTGGAGCGCCTCTCGCGATCACCTCCTTTTGCCACGGCCTCGCCGCCGCCAAGGGCGGCGACGCTACGAGCGCTCTGTTCCTCTCGCGATGCTTGCTGCTCGCAGGCTTCTTCTTCTGCTCGATTGGTCTGCACCTCGCCGGCCGGAACGTAGCACCGCCGGCCGTGGCCGATCCACTGAGGTCCTCGTTGCTCCCGCAGCCGCTCTTGGCCACGCAGCGCAGCGTCCGCTCGCCGTCTTGCATCACCTGGATGGGTCTCGGCTTCGCCACCACTACTCATATGGCATCACCTGTTCGTTAGCAGACAAACATGAGGATGGGGCTAGCGAGATGATGTCAGATGATGAGACGCAACGGGAGCTGCGCACGGTCATGTTCGTAGGGGGCAAGGCTTCAGTTGGTGTCGGAGCCTGGATATGCGGCGCGAAGCACGGCGAGGTCACGATGGGTATCGGCCGACGTGCGGTCGTGCGCCGCGAGGTGTGGCAGCTGCAGCTGGAGCGCTGCGGGCCCAGGCGTACACTATACAAGGTAGTGTACCAGAGATGTACTCAATCAGATGACGCATGCGTATGGAGTGCGTGAATGCGCGTTGAGAAATAGGGTGGGTGCGTGCTACCGTACCCGTGGCTGTGCCGGAGGCCACCTCGCACCTGAGACCTGTGCGCACCGTGTCCGCGAGCTGGCATGTGCTGTGTTCTTGTGTGTGCGCTTCACGCTGTCGGTTCGCTTGTGAAGCGCGAGCTTTTCTGAAGTGTCGCCGACGGTGGGCCCGCGCGTGCGCGCGTCGGGCGGCCCGCATCACGCCGTCTCACCCGATGTCGCGCGCCGGTCGTGCGTCGGCCCGCTTCACCTAAGACCTATCAGCGGCGTCGTCCCCGTCAAAGAATTGGATAAAGCTCGCAACCCATGGAGTTTAACAGTTATCGGGCGAGACTAGGACGGGACGATGTGTACGTGAGTTAATATCGTTTTTGCGCAATTGACAATTATACGACCGCACTCCACCGCACATGTTGTATTGAAATTTTTGATTGACCTCACCCACACCATGCTCATGGAGTGTGCTTGCTCCCTTATGGCCGCGGTTGTGGGGAGCAGAGGCACGTCGATGGGGATGTGAGCCCGCTCGCTAAAGGGGTGGGATCACGGCGCGCGCGCGAACGTCCTTAAAGGCATGCTCGACGGTCATGACGCCATTGCGGAAGACTTCGATCAGCACGTCCTTGCTCGGGTCACCTTTGCCCTCAGTGACCGTGGTGAGCTTGCCGTTCTGCATCTCGAGGGTGAGCCTGCCTTTCTTGGACTGCTTACCCTTATCTGTGATCGGGTCCTTGTACACGAGCGTGGCCAAGCCGTCGGCCTTGATGATCTCCGAGCACTTGAAGGCGCACTTTTGCGTGTCGCGGTGCAGCTTCTGCAGCAGTGCGCCGCCTGAGCCGAAAACAAGGTTCTCCGCCGCCCAACCTTTGGCTGCGGCGGCGTCGAGGATGCCGCCGAGCGATTCGTACGAGATTCCATCTCCTTGGATGAGCCGAATGTAGGGGGGCAGCAGCTTGTGGCCGGTGCTCGTCGTGGTCACATCCTCTTCAAACGCCTTGCCAAGCAAGTCGAGCAGCAGCGGCACAATCTCCATAGGCTCGCCCGAGTCGGGGCGCACCACCAGCCGCCCCTTGCGATTCTTAATCATCTCCTTGAGCTCCGTGCCCCACAGATTGGAGCACGCGTTGAAGATGTCGTACGAGTCTGAAACGACGGCCACGACCCCCTCTGGGTACTGCGTGAGCATGTTGCGGAACGCGTCCAGCTCGCCCTCGCGACCCCACGACGTGATGGTGGAGTGCTCGGCCGCTGGGATCGAGATGCCCGGCACAGGCACTGTCACGTTGATCCCCGGGATGAGGGCCTCGCCGCCCTTGTAGTAGTGCTTGACGCAGATGAGCGCGGCCATCGTGTCCGTGCCCTGGAAACTGACCAGGTGCGCAGCGCCGCCGATGGCCGCCGACTCGACCGACGAGACGCCACGGTAACCAAAGTCGTGCAGCTGCAGGTCGGCGTTGGACGGATCGCCACCTGTCGCCGCGAGCGCCTTCAGCAGCAGCTTCTTCTGCTCGCGCGAATTGGTCGCGACCGTCATCGGGTACCACACCTCGACCATCAGCGTCTCGAGATAGTTGGTCAACCAGAAGCACTTTGGGTCTGTATTCACCATGGTGAAGAGGGCGTTCTTCACAGGCACGACCGTGCCCTCAGGCACCGCCTTGATGGAGATCGGGAGCATGCCACCGTGCGCGGTCAGGATGTGCCTCCAGCCCTCCTCATTGAAGTGCCCAGGACCCATGTGGCTGTCCAGGATTTCCTTGGCGTACGCTATCTTGTCCTCCGTGACGACCACGCCGCACAGGTAGCGCTTGATGAAGTACTGCAGACCGAAGAAGACAACCTCCTCGAAGACGCCGCCGCGGCTCTCGAAGTACTGCGCGCAAAGGCGGCGGTGGAGCAGGCGCGTTCGAGCGGGAACGCGGCAGGCAGCTGCAGGGGCCGCGTCTCGGCTGGAGCGCTCACGGCGCTCACAGGGATCCCATTGGCAAGGGCAATGGAACCGAGTAATCATGAGCAATGCTCGGCGCCGCGCACTGCGCAGCACAGTACGAGCCATGGGCTGGTTTGCTGCGGCAGTGAGCGCGCTGCGCGCTGTGCCGTGCGGCACGTACCGAGTAGACATACTCCGTGCCAGGCGGGTACTGCCTGTAGTGGCTGACCTGCGAGAGATGAGAAGGATACGTGCGCGGCCGATCAGCAAGCTGGACAGTCTGAAACGTCGGCCTGACGAAGGCAAGGAACCTTGTAGCTATCGGTGGCCAGGATGATGTTGTCGAAGCACGACATGCTTCGCCGACGACTCAAGGACCGGCCTCTCCGGACGCTCGGACAGGGACCACACTGATTGAGTGTAATGCAAAAAGGCCCCAGAAGAACGCAAAGTTTTCGTGCCAACTTTGGAACGGGATGAGCAGGTGAGATCAGGGGGCGGGGCGAAGCGCCCGGCCCGGCGGATTTTCGAGTATGGCTGTGGGAAGGCGGTCCAGGGGTCCCCGAGCTACTTGTAGTGGTACCGGTTCAGCTCAGTTCAGCTCAGTTCAGGTCTTGGGTGTCCGAAATATAAATATAACCATTGGCTGTGATAGGATAACTTGAGCAGTGTGGGTATTGTACATGTACATAAAGACGCGCCGCCAATTTACGAATCTTTACGCTACGAAATAACTTTCTAAATTCCGAGCACGCAAGAGGCGCGAGCTCGGAGCGTCTGGACGTCGGACGCTCGAGACACCTAGGCTCTCGAGTCGCCGCGTGCCGACCGCCGAATGGAGCGCATCACCGGCGACGACTACTATGCGATCCTCGGCGTCAAAAAGGACGCGAGTGAGCAGGAGATCAACAAAGGTAGCGCACCTCCTACGCTGCATGCGAGCTGCTGCAGCCCGCCATGGACCCTCACGCTAAGTCTGTGTGCTAACGCCGCCGTGTGCGCAGCGTACAAGAAGCTCGCCATCAAGTACCACCCGGATAAAAACCCGGGCGAACACAAGGAGCTCGCAGAGGAGAATTTCAAGAAGGTGTCGGAGGCCTATGAGGTGCTCTCCAATAAGGAGAAGCGACAAACCTACGACCAGTTTGGCAGAAAGGGCCTCAACGGCGCGGGCATGAGCGGCGGTGGCTTCTCGCGCGGGCAGGCCGAAGAGATCTTTGCGCAATTCTTTGGCGGGCAGGACCCCTTCTCGGTGCTCTTTGGCCAGCAGGCAAATGGCGGCTTCGCGGCGGGAGGCCCCGGCGCTCATTTCGCCTTCTCGACGGCCGGCGGGCCAGGCATGGGCGGCATGGGCGGCATGCATGGCATGCATGCCGGCATGGGCGGCATGGGGGGGTTGCCGCCGGAGTTTGCCGCCATGATGGGAGGCATGGGCGGCATGCGCGGCATGGGCGGCATGGGCGGCATGGGCGGAAAGGGCGGCGGCATGGGTGGAGGCCGACGCTCACGCGCAGCGCCCGAGCAGCCGAGCGTGCTGCCCGCCGGCACGCCCGTGTGCGTCCACAGCCTGCGCGGCGCGGCACAGCACAACGGCAAGGCAGGTAAGGTTGAAGAGTACGACCCAACCTCAGATCGGTACTTGGTGAATCTCGCCGACGGGGAGGTGCTGCGCATTAAGCTGGACAATCTAGTGCAGCAGGTGACGGCGCATGTGGTGGGCATGCAAAACCGCGCGGAGCTCAACGGCCAAAAGGCGACCATCGCCGGCTACGATGCCGAGAGGGATCGCTACCATGCTGACATCGCAGGCGTTGGTCGCGCCTCGCTGCAGCTATCTAATCTAATACTGCCCGCGGGGACGCGTGGTCGTGTACACGGGCTCACAAGCGACAGCGGCTCGAAGTGGAACGACAAGGTGGGCAAGGTGATGGGCTTCGACGCCGAAGCAGGCCGCTACCAGCTGCAGATGACCGCCGACGAGCAGCTTCGAATCAAGCCGCAGAATCTCAAGCTGTGAAATCAGAGACTGCCAACGCGAAGGCGTCCATCAGGTGGCGCGTCAAGCGGCGGCGAGCGCAGCGCCTTTCGGTGCCTCACTGCCCAGCGTGTATGTAGGAATGCGGCTGCGCAGCCTCCGTAGATCGGATACCGCGCATCGCGCAGATCGGCAGATCGGATACCGCCGCCCGTCGCGCGTCGGCCATGTAGCGCGCCGCGGGGACCCCGGGGACTGGCAGTTCTCTTATTCCATGTCTTTAATGTCTTTAACGCCGTTGAGCTGAACTCAGTCTCACGTCAGAACTGAGCCGCTGAACTCCGGCGCTCTCAGGTGAATCACACATCAGAGATCCGGATTCGGGACGCGCTGCCGTTGTCCGATCCCGGCGGACGAACGAATTTGGAATTACTGCTAAAACGGACGTACGCTCGGCTATATGCGCGCTCTCGACTCAAAAAATCGATGCGATCCATGCCGTTCTACTTCTAGTCTCACTGGGTGTCGATCATCGAAAAAGATCCTTCTCTCAGAGATAGAGCGCGCGTTCTCGTCAACTCTCAGAGGCGATCTGGACGGAGTGCCAAGGGCGATTCCCATCGGCCCGAGGGCGAGAATTTCCACGGCGCGTCGTGGATTGGCTCCGCGAGCGGTTCGGCCAACCTTGGATGTATGCCCGGACTTGCACGACACAGTTGTCTCGGCGTCTGTGGCGCGCGCACGAGAGGCCCAAGATCTCGCTGCCTCCGCTGCTGCGTCAGGTTCAGCCTCTTCGCACGTGCTGGTACGGACGCGGCGTTGAAGGGCTCGCCGGAGCCGAAGACGAGCACAGTGCCTGGCGGGAGCGAGCTGCACTTGGTCACCTTGGGAACCACCGTGCCGTCCGGCCTGAAGGCAACCTTTGGGACGATGCTTTCGCTCCTGCCGGCTACATTGACGAGCGAGCCGGCGGCGAGGTCGAGCAGCCCAGCAATGTCGGGCGCGCTTTCGAGCGCGAGAAGCAGCGGCGGCAAATCCGGACACTCGTTGAGGTAGCAGCACGCGAACGGGGCAGGACCGGGGCGGCCTCGCTGTGGATGGAGCGTCTCCCGCTTCATGGAAGGAAGGCAAAGAAGCAATTGGAATCAATCGAACGAAAAGACGCGGGGAGAGCATACCCGTCAGTTTCACACTAGTGGCGAATGCGCAGGAGTCTTTGTCGGTTCGATTTGTCGGTGGGGAACGTCGAGGCGACTGAAAATGCCGAGTGACGAAACGGTTTCCATTTTGACCCTCACTCACCTCGATCGGTTGCTTTTTGCTGGTCCTTGCGACCGGGCTTCGGCACGACTGAGCGGCTCCGCCCGCGCACACGACTCTTTCGCGTAGCTGAGCCGCGAGCGCGCGGGTAGCCATGGACCCTGAGCAGCAGGCAGCGGCTGACCGGATTGCGGCGGCGAAGAAAGGAAAAGACGTGCGCAAGAAGGTGAGGATCGAGAACGAATCTGCCACCGTCGTCCAGGCACGCGTGCGCGGCCGCAGCGATCGTGCGAAGTTGGAGGGTCAGGGCTACTATACGCCCGATGAGATCAAGGCGCACAACCGCATCGATGACTTGTGGGTGTCTATGTTCGGCAAGGTGTGCGACCTGACGAAGCTCGTGGCCGCTAACCCGGGCAGCCTCGTGCAGCCGATCATCGATGCGGCGGGCACGGACATATCGCACTGGTTCGATCCCGTCACGAAGAAGGTCAAGTCGTATATTGACCCGAAAACCGAGCTCGAGGTGCCATTCTGCCCGATGGGCGAGTTCCTGCACTGCCCACCGTCGGAGCCGACGGCGATGTGGTCGTCGGACATCGGCAAGCCGTGGTGGAAGGACAAGACGCTGCAGATTGGGTTGCTCACTGCGAAGACTCGCAAGATCCGTTTGTTCAACATGCTAACCAAGCAGGAGTCGGTCATCGAGGTGTGCAGCGAGGAGACTCTGGACGCGATCCAGAAGCGGTACATCCCGTACAACCAGCACTCGGGCTCGTATGTGTGGAAGCGCAGCGACGACCACGCTCTCTCACGCGTCCTCGACATGAAGAAGACGCTCGCTGCCAACGGCATCCCCGATGAGGACCTGCAGTTTGACCTTCTTAACATGGATCCAGACGATCACATCCCTACCATCCACCTATACTTCTCCGATGACCTCACCGTCGCCTAGGCGTGGTCTCGGACTTTGCTCTCTCGCGTCTCGCGTAGCCGTAGGCGCGGCCGGCTCACCTCTCTCAGACTCGCTCTGCGGCGGGGGCCGGCGATTAGGCTGATAGTCAGGGGAGTGGGGCTGCCGCTTCCCCCTCTTGCCGTGTGCTCTGTGTGAATCTGAATGCGGTTGCACCGGTCGGCCGCGCTCGCCCGGCGGCGCTACGGCCATGCGGCATGCGCTACGGCGCGGCCGGCGGCTCCGCTCTTCGAGGACGAGTCAGGCGCTGTGTAAGCAGAAAACAAGGTCGAAAAACAAAAGAACTCCCGCCCACAGCGATACGACACACTGTCACTAACGTGGACGGTGCCCGTGACTCTGAAAAGTCGATCCAGACGCTTAGCTCCTCGAGGCCGTCCGCATCGAGGAGGAGTTCTATAGGTGTGCAAGCGGCGACGGACCTGCGAAACGTAAAACGCAGGCCCCGCACCACTCGCGCGGCATCTCGCGCGGCCAATACATCGAGAAGCTGGAGCGCGGCCGCGCCTCAGCTCTCGGGGAAGATTTTTGCGTAGCTGCTGCCAAGCATGGCGCGGTACTTCTCATCGAGGGTGCCCTGCACACGACGCGCGCGGAGCGGCAGGGTGAGATCGGCAGCGATAAGTGTAGGCTGCTCCGCAAAGGCACACGAGCGACATCGCGGGCTGCTCCGCAAAGGCGCACGGGCGACGTGGCGGTTGGCCCCGCGCACCTTGTTCCGCTCCATTTTTGCCAAGAGCAGCTCTTTGGATTTTGCCTCGCAATAGCTCTCCGCCTGCAGCAGCTTGTGCACACCCCACCAGCCGCCGATGACGCCAAAGAAGACGTGCTCCCACGGCTCTGCGCAGCAGGACGACGGCGCATGCACGCGCTCAGAGGCCAGGCATGTGTGCGCACACAGCAGGCGATTGACAGAGGCGATAGTGAGAGGAGAGTGAGCCGCTGTGGATTTCGTGTGCGATAGAGCTGCAGCATCTGCGCGCGCGCGCGAGGAGCACTCACTCGAGAAGAGCGCCACCTTCCGCAAGGCCCGCGTGTAGATCACGATCATCGTGCCCAGGCTCGCGCCCGTGAGGCCCGCAATGAGCCCCATCCTGGCCTTGCTTTGCTCAGACACAACAAGGTTTCTCCAGGCGCGACTGTGAACAGTGCAGGAAGAACTGTGAACAGGCAAGGGGGCTCCAGAGGCCAAAGGAGCTCCAGAATTCGCGTTTCGCATGTTTTGCATGCGCAAAAAACGATTTCTTTTTTGGTTTGATCAATGAGGCGCACCTCCTTGAGCCCCTCGGAGAAACGCCCCAGCTTATCGAGACAGGATTCGCCCCAGTCTTTCGAGTTTCGGTTGCCTTCCATCGGCAGCAGCCCCCCCGCCACGTCGCCCCGCTCGCCCGTGCTGAACTTGGACGCGGACGATCCCATAAAGAAGAAGATCGAGCTTGCTCTCAGCCGCTCAGATCGGATCGCACGCCAAGCACCAACTTCGGCTGACACGCTGCGAGATATCGAGGATATTGCGCGGGAGCGCGTGCGCATCAGGGAGGAGGCGCAGCGGCTATGGGACACGCAGGAGAAGATGGAGATCGAGTCCAGCCTCAGAAAGATGAAGAAGAGGTGCTTTGCTCGATGGATGAGAAGGCACATCGAAGGCGTCAAACATGATCTTTGCAACCAGTACGCCTTCGCACTGCGCTTCAGAGAGCTCCGGCAGATGATGACCCTCGGTATCGACGATTTTCGTCTTTACGCCGCGCGCCGGCGGCACGAGAAGGCGCTGCGCACGAGGGCGGTGAGTGCCTTGCGGATGCGCGGCGCAAGGCTCGTGTTCAACTCGTGGATCGAGATGGCCCACGAGAGGGCGTTCCATCTGGCACGGCTGCGCGAGGCGCTCTTTGCGCTACGCCACGCGGGCGCGCGCAAGGCACTCACGACCTGGCTCGGCGTCGCGCGCGAACGCGCCAGGCTCCGCGCGTTTGGCACCGCCCTGCGCCACTCGGGGCTCCGCCGCGCGTGGAGCACGTGGGAGGGAGTGTCCACAGAGTGGCGACGGCAGGAGCGTCTACTCCGAGGAGCGCTGGTCTCGCTACTTCACAGCGGTCTGCGACGTGCCTTGAATATTTGGGCCGAGGCTCTCAAAATGCTCAAACAGGCCTCAGATCGTCTTCGAGGCCTGTTGGCTCAGTGGGTGATGCCGAGGCAACATGCGGCATTTACGCGCTGGATCGGCACCGTGCAAGCCATGCTGGAGGCTCGCCAGCGTTCGCAGCGGGCGCTGCTCTCTGCTGCGTCGGCATTCCGTGGTGACGTGGTGCGCAAGGCGTGGAAAAGCTGGCTGAGTCTGCTGCACGATCGTCGGGTGATGGAGTCTGCCGTCCAATGGTCGACGCATCGTCTGCAGCGTGCCGCTCTGAATACCTGGACGGCGCGTGCTGGCCCTGCTGTGAGCGATGCCGACCGCCGCCTCAAGGCGCACTTACGTGTGCGGGTGAGCCTGCAGCTGCGCGCGGCATGGGGGAAGTGGCGCCGCACGTGTTTGCAGTGCATGCATCAGCTCGATTGCCTTCAGCTGGCGCTGCTGAGCTTTCGGCAAAAGAGCGGGCGCAAGGCGCTCATCACGTGGGTGCTGCAAGCTCGCGCCATGGCCAAGCTGCGCGCGTTTGGCAAAGCCGTGCGCCACTCGGGGCGTCGCCGCGCGTGGAGCACGTGGCGTGAAGTGATGGAGCTAAGGGAGAGGCGGCTGGAGCTGCTGCGGAGGACGGTGGCCTCGCTACGAAACGCCGGCCGGCGGCGCGCGATGAATGCTTGGGCGGAGCTGGCGTCCGCCAAGGGGGAGGTGAATCAGCTCAACCAACGAGTCCACGAGACCATCCGCGAATGGGCACTCGGCAAACGGCAAGCGGCGTGGCTGCAGTGGCAAGAGGTGGTCGCGTCGCTTCGCTTCTTGCGCTCAACGCTCAGCGCCATGGTGCACCGTGGCAAGCGGCTCGCATTCAGCACGTGGACGCTTGCCGCACGCTCTCGGAAGACGCATCTCCTCTTCAAGAAAGCGGTCACGGCGTTCCGTCACGGCAGCACACGCAAAGCTTTCGCCAGCTGGGCAGAGCAGCGTGAGCACGGACGGACCGCGCTCACGCAGATGCGCATGGTGGCCCGCTCCTTGCGGATGCGCGGCGCGAGGCTCGTGTTCAACTCGTGGATCGAGATGGCTCACGAGAGGGCGTTCCATCTGGCACGGCTGCGCGAGGCGCTCTTTGCGCTACGCCACGCGGGCGCGCGCAAGGCACTCACGACCTGGCTCGGCGTCGCGCGCGAACGCGCCAGGCTCCGCGCGTTTGGCACTGCCCTGCGCCACTCAGGGCTCCGCCGCGCGTGGAGCACGTGGGAGGGAGAGTCCACAGAGCACCAAAGGTTTCAAAAGCTCCTCACGTTAGGCATCCCCCTGTGCCATTTTGGGATGCGCCGTGCGTGGATCACGTGGGAGGGAATGTCCACGGAGTCCCGAGCCGCCTTCGAGCTCGCCGACGAGGTACAGAACGCGTCGCTGCAGCAGCTCGAGATGCTCCTCACGGCGCGCCTCGGGAGCCGCTCGCTGCTGTGCGAGGTAGGTGAGACACCTTCACGGTCACGCAGTCAAGTGACTGCAGCGATCGGCACACGCTGGGCGCTTATTAATCCCCCACGGCGGGCCATCGTCGTCTGGGCCGCTCACAGCCGGGCGCTCCGCGCTGCCCGGCGTGCCTCGCGCTTTCTGGTGGCGATGAGTACCCGGCTGTGCCGCACCGAAGCCCAGCGCTCCGCATTTGGAAGCTGGGCGCATTCTTGGCGGCGTGGCGTGCAATCGGAGCGGTTGAAGGCGGCGGCGCTGTCTGCGGCGCATGCGACGACACATGGTGCGCTGCTGCAGCAGTTGCTGCGATGTGCGCTGTTGCAGTGGGGGCGGGTGGCGCACCGGCGCGCGCGCATGCTCGCAACGGTCGAGCTCGGGCGGGAGAGGCGAAACGCCGTCTCAGGCGCGGAGCAGCTCGAGGCTCGTCTCGCCGAGAGCGAGGCAGAAGGCCGTCTGCTCGTCCTCGAGCTCAAGGCACAAGCCGAAGAGGCCGAACTCGTCCTCGCGCGCGTCGTCTCCGAGCTCGAGGCAAGAGCCGATGAAGCGGCGCATGCGCTGGACAAGGCGCAAGCGGCGGCGCACGAGGCAAACGCGCGCGGGGATGATGAGAGGCGTAAGAGACTCGCGGCGGAGGCAGAGGCTTCCTTTCTCCGGGGTGCGCTTAGCAACGCGCGTGAGCTCTCGAGCGAGGCCAGCGCGAAGGCGAGCCGCTTTGACGAGGCATATCGGAGGCTGTGGCGCGCCACGCATGATCCGAATTACATCGAGAGCACGTCACCGACGACGAACAAGTCACCGACGCGGTCGCGGACCTCATCGATGCGGACCTCGCCGACGCGGACGCCGTCCTCGGGGCGGACGCCGTCCTCGGCGCGGTCGTTCAAGATTGAAGCGCGCTCGTCTGCTTTGTTGGCCTACCGCGCGAAGACCACACTCGAAGCGGCCCTGGCGCTCCAGCGCACGTTGGGTGACAGGGATGACGGCACATCGCCTCCGGAGTTGGGGATCTCGCCTGGGAAAACAACGACGGGCAAAAAGAGCATGGGCGGCACCGTTGGAGTTACGCGTGCCGTTGGTTGGTGATGCATTTTTGTCGCAAGCTTCGACCAAGAACCGAAGGGCTGGCCGTTTGAAGGGCTAACCGTTCGAAGGGCTAAGCGCGGCACAGGGAGCTGAGTATGGATAGGCCTGCGGTTCGTACCGTGCACACACGTATTCGGGTACTCGGGCTCTATGTGGGTATTAGCAAGGTATTAGTTTGCCGGTGCTGGTTTTCTGGCCGTGTGGGTTGAACGGGCTGGTTGATGGTGTACAAGGAAATGGTGTCGGGTCGACGGGTCCTCGTGTCGTCTGCATGTCGTTGCGTCAATCTAAAGAAAGAAGCACAACGCCGTTTTCTCACCTCTGCTGAACGCCTACGAGCTGGTCCCGGCTCCCCCCGAGCCGGTGTCTTTTTACCGTGAATTCCACAACCACGTCGTTCACATCCAGTTTTAGGTGTGTTACCGGTATACTGCACCATGTCCGCAATCCGAGGCCCGGACGCCTTCAAGCTTTGCTCGGCGGCGACATCTCCCGCGGCATTGCTCGACGCCGCGACACCACGAGACACGGAAACGCCGCTGCGGCGGGCAAACATCGCCTCCCACGCCCTCAACGTCCTCGCGAGGCTCGGCACGCCGCCTGCGCCACAGAGCGAGGACGAGCGCATCGCCCGGCTCGTCGCCCAGCTCCATGCGAATGGCATTTGTCGCCGCCTCGACGGGCGCGCGGTCAGCAAGGCTGCGTGGGCGCTCGGCAAGCTGTGGCCCTACAGCGCGGCAGTGCCAGCCACTCGAGTCGCCATCACCAATGCTCTGACGGCACTCGCAGACTGCTGTGGTTCGGAAGGCAATGCATCGGCAGGACCGTCCACTGCAGCTAGCAGCGGCGGCGAGCCGCTCGACGCACAGGCGGTGGTGGGTGTAATGCACGCGCTCGGCCTCGTCTCTGGTTCCGCGCCGCCACCGCCGCCGCCGCCACCACCGCCCGAGACGCTTCGCCGTCTTCAGCGGAGGCTGGCGATGCTCATCACGGCGCGGAGCTGCGCGCCGCAGGATGTGGCGAATGGTCTGTGGGCGCTCGCCAAGCTGGGCACACCCGTTGAGAGCTCCCTTGTCCTCGCTCTCGATGAGCACCTGCATCAACTCCTGAACCGCTTCAAGCCACTCGAGCTCTCAACGACGGCGTGGGCAGCGACCAAGCTGCAGCTGTATCCTGCTGCGGAGCTCGGGCGTCTGGTGAGCGCGCTGCACGGCGCGCTTGCGAATACGGAAGCCCTCGCGGGTGCTGCTGCCGGCGGCAAGGGCGGCAAGGGTGGCAAGGGCGGCAAGGGCGGCGAGGGCGGCGGCGGGGAGGGCGGCGGCGGCGAGGGCGGCGGCGGCGAGGGCGGCGGCGGCGAGGGCGGCGACGGCGAGGGCGGCGGCTGCGCCTTGCTTCAAGGGCTCAGTGCGCAGGGCATCGCGAACTGCTTGTACGCCTTCTCGCGCCTCGAGCCCGCGCCCCCCGCCTCGCTCGTGCACGCGCTATTGCGGCAGGCGGCAGCTCAGGCAGGCGCCCTAACCCCCCAAGGTCTCGCCAACGTCTGCACTGCTTGTGCGCGTCTGGCCGCGCCTCCCGCGTGTGTGCTCCCTTTGCTCGAGCGACCGGGCGCCGTGTCGGCACTTGGGCCCGCCGACGTGGCGGACGTGGTCTGGGCCGTCGGCCGTATGCATCTTGGCTCGGGCTTCTATGCAGGCGCGGCGGGCGGCAGTGAGCTGAGTCATTGCCTCGGCTCTGGCACCAGCGGCGGCGGCGGCACTGATGGGTCTGCTTCGTCTTCATTCTTGGCTAGGGCGCCAAACTCCATGCTCGGATCGCCATGGGAGCGTGTGGTGGGCGCATTGTGGGAGCACGCAAGCCGGCTGCCGCCCTCCCACCTAGGCTGGCAGGAGGTGGCGACCATCGAGTTCGGAATGCGCGTGCTCGCCGCGGACGGGGCGCGGGGACTGCCCGATACGACGCGGGACGGGACGCGGGGACTGCCCGATACGACGCGGGTTCGCCTCGAAAGTCGGGGCAGTGGTGGCGGCATGCCCATGCCTGGCGGCAGCGAGCCATCTGGGGCTGTCTCTCTGGGCGAGGCAGCCGATGCGCTCGTGGCGCGCCTGTCGAGCGCTGCCACGAGCGCACTCGCCATCGTCAAGAAGGAGAGGAAAGCCCTCGATGTCCTCGCCGCACGCGCCGCTCTGAGCGCTTCGCCCGCCCCTTGGGCCTCTGTGGCCGTTGGCTCACCAGTGCTGCTCATGAACGCGGGGAGTGCTGGCTCGGTCAACCGTCGGCTGAGCGCTGCCTTACGAGCCGCGGGCCTTCTGGTGGCCCATTATCATCGCTTTGCTGATGCACGCCTGCCTCAGGAGTGCCCGCCGGCCGCGCCCTGGCCACATGCCCCGTGGGCTTCGAGGGACGGGCAGAGGGGCAGGGGCGACCATGGTGCATCGCCACCCTCGACGGCGACGGCGGCGGTGGTGGCAGCAGCCGCGGCGGCGAGGGGCTATGCGGCGGTCGTGCTGCGTCTCCCTCCTTCCCGCTCTGCACTCGATCACGCCACGCATGCTGCCGCGTCCGTCCTCTGCACCGGCGGACTGTTGATCATTCTCGGATGCCGCGATGAGGGGATTCATTCGACGCATGCATGCTTGCCACCTCGGCTGTTTGAATCGGTAGGCGCAGCGCAGCCGCTGGGAGGCGCGGCGGCGGTGCTGTGCGCGCGCCGCTCAGCGTGTATCGCAGAGCGGGTCGGGATTGCGGACTTTGATGAGCATTGCATGATCATGTTGCCAATTGTGGGGCAACCGACGACCGCGAGCGCCGTCGCCCCTGCCACCGAAGGCTCCTCCGCCCCTGCCTCCGCCCCTGTTCGGTCCGCCCCTGTTCGGTCCGCCCCTGCCTCCGCCCCTGTTCGGTCCGCCCCTGTTCGGTGGCTCACGCTCCCGGGGCTGTTCGCCTCTGGTCTGGTTGATGTGATGACGAGCGCCTTGCTCTCCGCGATGCCGCCGCCGCCGACGCGCGCAAAGGTGCTCGACTTTTGCGCGGGAAGTGGGGTGATTGCCGCCGCCCTCTTGGCAGCAGAGCCGACACTCCGGCTACACCTCCTAGACGCCGACGCGCTCGCTGTTCGCGCGGCAAGGGGCAACGTGGGCGGCGGCGCGCGCGTGTACCTAGGCGATGGGTGGGACGGCCTGCCACGTGGTACTCGCTTCGACCTCATCGTCTCCAACCCGCCCGTTCACCTGGGCCTCCAGACTGACTTTCGGGTCCTTCGGACCCTCATCGCGGGCGCCGCCAAGCGTCTTCAGCACGGCGGTGCCCTCTGGCTGGTCGCACAGACGTACGTGCCGGTAGGCCGCTTGCTCGCTCGCCAAGCTGGCCGACTGTGCGGCGCGCGCGCGGCGTACGATGACGGCCGCTTCACCGTCTGGACGGCCACCAAAGCGGCACGCTGCCCACCACGGACCGACGCGCAGCTGGAGCCGGCGGCTTCTGCAGCGACGGCTCGTAAGGGCCGCAAGCTGGAAGGAGATAGTATGGACGAGGGAGACTGCGCCAACTGCCTCTCCAACAAGAGGTCCAAGAAGCGATGACTGGTCGATGCCACGCACGATGGCATGCCCGTTAGCCCGTAGGCTCTGGCGCACGGCACATTTGCGCTATCTCGGCTTTTTTTCCGTAGTGTGGGGCGGAAAAGAAAAAAAAGAAAACGGCGCCGCAGGCGCCCCAGGGCGCCAGGGAAGGCTAGAAGAGACTTAGGATGATGCTGTCGATACCTGGTAACATCTCGG